>Ga0247611_10000141_pt1 | contig 148670 bp, 106 predicted proteins | sample 177DNAGHGhighgp2_FD_192422 | JGI IMG/M metagenome (GOLD analysis project Ga0247611, IMG submission 192422) | Sheep rumen microbial communities from Palmerston North, Manawatu-Wanganui, New Zealand - 1770 DNA GHGhigh gp2 | ecosystem: Host-associated > Mammals > Digestive system > Stomach >...
CTTGTTTACTAAATTCTAGAATATCTAGAGCATCTAGAACTTCTAGTCAATCTAGGATATCTAGCACTATTATTCCCCCAGTTGCCTGAGTTTATCCTTGAGGATTGCATTTTCCTGTTTAAGGGCTTCCACTTCACGCATGAGTTGTTCGATAGTCTCACGTTGATTAGTGCGGTAACCCAATCGCGCTGCAGTCATGCGCTCACGGATACCACCCTCAGTGATGAATTCTTGCTCCTTTTTCTGCTGATAGGTCATCATCATCTTATCCACCATGTGACATAGCGTAATGGCGATATTGGCAGCCTCCTCATCTGACCATTTCTCGAAAAACGGCTCATAATCTTCCAGATTGTTATGTTCTCGGCAATAACGCAGCATTTGGTCATATCGTGGATGACCGGGTGCCCATTTGGTTAAACGATGGGCAGGTAGGTAATCTTCATAATCCTCCAGGAGCTCTTGGAGACTCGAGCGCGCCACATTTAGCAACTTTAGTTCCATCTCCATCGACGTCACACCATCAGCCGACCCCTCAACGATGTTCTGCTTGCCCGAACGAGCTGCCTGTAACATCTGGTCCACTGTGCGGTCGCCAAAAGCCGGCAAGAACCGACGTGTGAAACTATATGTTAGCTGATAGAACACAACCGTTTTTTGGTAGAACCACAGGCTCTTCCAATTGGTTTGTTTGCGCAACACCGATTCCAATTGCAGTACTGGCTTTGAGTTGTCTTGTTTACCCATTGTCATCAATCATCAACGGTTAATAAACAGCCTTATCTCTAGAAGTTCTAGAGCATCTAGAACTTCTAGATAGTCAAGTTTTCTAGACTATGATGCAAATTTAGTAAAAAACAGCGACATGTTCCTGAAATTCCAGAAAAAACCAGAGCACTCAACTATTCTAGATTATCTAGAGCATCTAGAATATCTAGAAAAAATTTCACTACCTTTGCAGTCATGATAGGCGACAAGATAATTATCAAGGGGGCACGTGAGAACAACCTCAAGGATGTCTCGCTAGAGATTCCCAAGCATCAAATCACAGTTTTTACGGGCGTTTCAGGCTCTGGCAAGAGTTCTCTGGTGCTCGACACCATCGCGGCCAAATCCAGACGCGAGTTGAACGACACCTTCCCCTCGTTTGTGCAGCAGTACCTGCCCAAGTATGGCCGTCCCCATGTGGATGCCATCGAGAACCTGCCCATCGCCATCGTCATCGACCAGAAGAAGCCCGCCCAGAACTCGCGCTCGACCGTGGCGACCTATACCGACATCGCTGCGCTGCTGCGACTGCTGTTCTCGCGTGTGGGCCAACCCTTTGTAGGTTATGCCGAATCGTTCAGCTTCAACCACCCTGAGGGCAGTTGCCCACGCTGCTCTGGCTTGGGCGAAATCCGCGAGTTGGACATCCACAAACTGGTGGATTTTGACAAGAGCCTCAACGACGAGGACACGATACATTACATCGCCTTCGGCAAGGGCGGCTGGCGATGGATCCGCTACGCCCACAGCGGCCTGTTTGACCTGGACAAGAAAATCAAGGACTATAGCCCCGAGGAACTCGATCTGTTCCTCAACAGCCCGCAGATCCGCCTCAAGAATCCTCCCGCCAACTGGCCCAAGTCGGCGAAATATGAAGGCATCATCCCGCGCATGTACCGCAGCATCATCAACAGCGAGGAAGGGTTACTACACGCTGCCGTGCTCAACCCCATGCTCAACATGGGCGTCTGCCCCGACTGTGGCGGTACCCGTCTGAGTCCTCGCGTGCTCTCGTGCAAGATTGAGGGCATCAACATCGCCCAGGCCTGTGCCATGTCCATCACGCGCCTCAACCAGTGGGTCAAGGCGCTCACCGCGCCACTGGCCGTGGATCTCAAACAAGCCATCAGCGCACGACTCACGGCCCTCGAGGAAATCGGCCTGGGCTACCTGAGCCTGGAACGCGCCGTGGGCACCCTCTCGGGCGGCGAGGCACAGCGCTGCAAGATTGCTAAATATATCAACTCGTCGCTGGCCGATGTGCTCTACATCCTCGACGAGCCCAGCACAGGCCTGCACGACCACGACATCGAGAAGATGAAGCACTCGGTGCGACGCCTGCGCGACGCGGGTAACACCGTCTTGCTCGTTGAGCACCACCGCGAGATGATCGGGCTGGCCGACCACATCGTGGACCTGGGTCCTGGACCCGGCAGCGAGGGCGGGCGCATCATCTTTGAGGGCAATTATGACCAACTGCTCCACAGTGGCACGAGCACGGGACAGATGCTCAGCCAGCGTGGCGACTTCAAGGCCAAACCGCGTGAGGTCAAGGAGACCTTCCCCCTGCGCCACGCCTCACTCCATAACCTCAAGGACATCTCCATCGACCTGCCCATGGGCGTGCTGGCTGCAGTGGCCGGTGTCGCTGGCTCGGGCAAGAGCTCACTGATGGAGTGTTTCCGCCGCGAACATGGCGACGTGGTTTACATCAGCCAAAAAAACATCGGCGTGAGCCTGCGCTCCACGCCAGCCACCTATATGGACGTCGCCCCCGACATACGCAAACGCTTCGCTAAAGCCCACAAGATCAAAGAGCAATACTTCACTTTCAACGGCAAGGGGGCTTGCCCCGTGTGTGGCGGCAAGGGTGTGGTCATTGCCGAGATGGCCTTCATGGACAACATCGAGACCACCTGTGAGGCCTGTCACGGCCTGCGCTATTCACCCGAGGCACTCCAGTACACCATCGACGGCATGAACATCGCCCAAGTGATGGACATGTCGGTGAGGCGCGCCAGCGAGTTCTTCAAGGGCACCAGCATCGAGGAGAAGTTGCAGCCCATGATGGCCGTTGGTCTGCACTACCTGCACCTCAACCAGGCCCTCAGCACCCTCTCGGGCGGTGAGTTGCAGCGCCTGAAGATGGCGTCCTGTCTCAAGCAGTACACTCTGCCGCTCGAGGCGGGCGGCACACGCGGCGTGTTCGTCATCGATGAGCCCACCGATGGCTTGCACCTCAAGGATGTGCGTCACCTCATCGACCTGTTTGAACAGATGGTGAAGATGGGCAATACGGTCTATGTCATCGAGCACAACACCGACGTCATCAAGGCCGCCGACCACGTCATCGAGCTCGGCCCCGGCGCCGGCGACCTGGGTGGCACCATCATCTATCAGGGCACACCCCGCGGCATGCTCGACTGCCCCCACTCCATCACTGCCCGCTACCTGTAAAATCGATTATTAACAACAATATAACAACGTCATCATGATTGAAGGAAAATTCATAACCACCTTGCCCAGTGTAGTGGGCTACGATGTAGAGAAGAGTCAAGGCATTCTCATCGAGAATTCTATCATCAGCGCCAACAAAGCCCTGAAAGGCCTGGTTAAGAAGGCCGAAGATCTGGGCTGCAACGCGTTGGTCAACGTGAGAATCGACAGCAGCGCCAACGGCATTCTTGCCTATGGCGAGGGTGTCATCGTTAAGGAAAAGCCATTCAGCTACTAAGCCCTTCCCGAGACGGCCAGTCTTATCCCCTATCGATACCTCCCACTAGCAACTAATAACTAAGGACTAGAGACTAAGGACTAAAATCCAAATTTCTAGTCTTTCCTTCAGTTTTTTTTAGTATTTTTGCAGTGAATTTACTCATGTTTATTAACTCTCAAAAAATCGTTAGACAATGAAAAAACTATTCTTACTTTTTACCGCTGTTGCAGCCATGAGTGTGAGTGCTCAAGCCCAGGAAGTTAAAACCGGTGTCCTGGAGGTAGGTGATTACACCAACGCAACCAACTTCTACAACGGCTCCTACTTTGACATGGCTCCCACCAACTTCTATGTGGACCATTTCGCTTCCCAGATGATGTATCTCTATGATACCGACTTTGCTGAATTTGCTGGCAAACAGAATGTGAAAATCACCAAGATTTATTACAAGTTTAATGATCAGGCGGTGTACAGCGACATCAATGCCGATGTGAACTACTGTTTACAGCTAGTGGATGCCAACGAATTCCAGATTGACGCCGACGGTGACAAGGTTTACTTTGACTTTGGTGAGCCTGCAGTGACTGGCGAGTTCTACTACGAGGCATTCAGTGCCTATGGCGAAGACGTGGAAGTGGTGATTGACCTCACCGATGCCCCCTTTGCTGTAACTCCGGGCAAGAACCTTGTGGTTACTGCTATCTTTGATCTCACAAGCGATTGCATGGCAAGCAGTGATGATGCTGCATTCTACACATCAGGCATCAGGAACCGCGTGATGACTTACAGCGACAATTACGACTCTTTCCTGGACTACGTTAACTCAAGCACCTATCCCAAGTGCTCGCCCACTTACTCTGGCGGCAGCACCAATTCTGATCTGCCCGTTACCCGCATCGAGTATACCTACACCGAGGGCGGAACGACCGAATTGCGTGGCGACGTGAACATGAGCAACGATGTGACCATCGCCGACGTGACAGCCCTTATCGACTACCTGCTGAGCAACGACGCATCAAACATCAACCTGGTAAATGCCAACTGCAATCAGGACAGCGATGTCACCATTGCCGATGTGACAGCCCTCATCGACTACCTGCTGAGCGGTGCCTGGTAATCAGGAGCATGGTACCGATAGTTTCACCCATGAGGTGAGACATCAACAGCAATAAAGAAGCGAAACTGACTTAAGTCGCAACTTAGTCAGTTTCGCTCTTTTAAGGTCAACCTTTAATCTTACTTGGCCTGCATGGCTTCCTTGATTTTGGCCTCGAGTTCCTCGGCCAGCTCGGGGTTATCCATGACCATCTGCTTGGCGGCGTCACGTCCCTGGCCCAGCTTGGTCCCTTCATAGGAGAACCATGCGCCACTCTTCTTAACGATGCCAAACTCGACGCCCAGGTCGATGATCTCGCCCACCTTGCTGATGCCCTCACCAAAGCGGATTTCAAACTCGGTCTTGCGGAAGGGAGGAGCCACCTTGTTCTTCACCACTTTCACGCGCGTGAGGCTACCGGTCACCTGGTCGCCGTCCTTGATCTGGCCGATGCGACGGATGTCGAGACGCACGCTGCTGTAGAACTTCAATGCGTTACCACCAGTCGTAGTCTCGGGGTTGCCGAACATCACGCCCAGTTTCTCACGCAGCTGGTTGATGAAGATGCAGCAGGTGTTGGTGCGGCTGATGGTGGCCGTGAGTTTCCTCAGTGCCTGGCTCATCAAGCGGGCCTGCAGACCCATCTTGCTCTCGCCCATCTCGCCCTCGATCTCGGCCTTGGGAGTCAAGGCAGCGACGCTATCGATGACAATGATGTCGATGGCACTGCTGCGGATGAGCTGGTCGGCAATCTCCAGGGCCTGCTCGCCATTATCGGGCTGCGAGATCCACAGGTTGTTCACGTCAACGCCCAGCGACTCGGCATAGAAGCGGTCAAACGCGTGCTCGGCATCGATAATCGCAGCAATGCCGCCCATCTTCTGGGCCTCGGCAATCGCGTGAATGGCCAGCGTGGTTTTACCCGAGGACTCGGGACCATAAATCTCAATAATGCGTCCACGGGGATAACCGCCCACGCCCAGGGCGTTGTCTAGACCGATAGAGCCGGTGGGGATGACCTCGATGTCCTCGATGTGGTCATCACCAAGCTTCATGATTGATCCGCTGCCAAAGGTCTTGCCTATCTTATCCATTGCCACCTGCAGAGCCTTGAGCTTCTCGGGAGAAACCTCCTTGCGCTGAGGCTGGTTAGTTTGTTCTTGATTTAGAATTTCTTCTGCCATAATTGTTCTATAATAATATTTTAATTGATTTCACATGAGGTGCAAAGATACTGATTTTTTTGCACATCAGCAATAGCACGAGGCATCAGTGAAGGAGAAGATCAATCAAATCACTGATGTCGCTGATGTTGACCTCACCGTCACCGTTCACGTCAGCACGGGCCCTCAGGTCCTCGTCGGTGACAGGCTCACCCAGCATCAAATCTATAATCTCACTGATGTCGCTGATGTTGACCTCGCCATCATCGTTCACGTCACCTGGCAATATCTCTACTGGCGGGAAAATGAACTCATCGACATAGGCCATGCGGCGGCGAATCCAGTCCTCGACATATTCCATCTCTCCACTGAGGTCAAGCACTCGGCCCCCGATGTCGGCGTTTTGGCTCCATCGCCTCTCCTCACGGCCAGCGGCACCACAGGCCTCCAGTTCATCAACAACGCGCTGGAAACGCTCCACCAGACTGTCGGTGACAAAATAAGTGTTCCTCAATTCCCAGTAACGTTTTCTGATTTTCCTTTGCAAGGATTTGGAATTGTGGTACATGTTAAACATGGGCACATTGGAAATCCATGAGAGATCGCTCTCGGGCATGTACTTGTCCTCGGTCCAAGTAGCGTACAACTTAGCCCCGACGCTAACGTCAAGATCCCAAGGGGTGAGCATCACGCGAGGATCCAGCGTTTTGTCATAGGCGCTGTACATGATATTTTTGGACTCATTGTCCCTAATCTGGAGCGCCGCGATAAAGATGAAATAATCGATGAATACCGGCAAATCAAAGTAATAGTCCAACGAGTCTTCAAATGTCTTAATATCATGCGTCTGATTGGTGTTATAGGCAAAGTTGACTGCATTGGCAAGCGTGCTCCAATCGGTGGGATTCACTTCCTCAAAGTCGGGATACTCCACATAGATGCTGTCCCACTTGGGGCTATTGTTGTCATAGGCCACAGGGCTTGACATCGTACCCGTCCTGCACCAGGCTTTATTGTACCACAACTGCCCGTGAAACTCATTATTGATGGTGTCATGCTTGACAAGTTTGAGCTGCTTGCGGTCCACAGGCTCTATCAAGTGGTAAATACCATGATAGCGCTCGTTAAGAATCACCTCGACAGCTTTTCCACGTGACCCGTTGATCGCTTTTGGTTCAAGCTCGGCATACCATGGTTTAACCGCCATGTCAAGCCACAAATCGGTGCAAACACGGTTACGCACACGCAACAGGTCAACCTGTCCCGCGTCCAGCTTCCAGTGATTATCCTTGCGCATGTCCAGCAGCTTACGGTCCATCTTGTCGCCGTTCTCGTCCAGGAACTTGATGCTGTAGTTGCGCTTTTGCTTTCCCGGCAGATTGGTGAGACCTCCACGCCACTTGAGTTTGGCGCTCATCTCGTCATTGCTCGTGCCATCGGATTCACTGATTGAGACGGTACCTTCAGCATAATCATTACCAAACGTACCATTCAGCTCCATGACAGGCAACCACGTGAACTGGATTTTCCCCTTGTGGGTTCTTCCCTTATAGACGACCGAAAACGAGTACCCCTTGCCCGGAGCAATCGAGTCAAAGGTGACGACGGCACCATTGCGGATGCTCACACCGTTAAAAGTCGCCCTCGTGCAAGTGCTGTCAAAATCCAGTTGGACTGTCCAGTCTGTCCCAAAATACTCCTTTGGGATGCTGCACAACCACTGACTGTACAATATGTCCCTCACGGCCTTGTGGCCGCCAATATACAATCCTTGGGCCCATGATGAACTTGTCGCCCAAAGCATTATCAATATGATAACAAGTTGTTTGAAATTCCTAGACATTAATTATTACATAAGACAATTGCCAATACAAACTGCAAATTTAACAACATTTTTTCAAATATATTGCAGCATGGACCACTTTTTACAACAACAATTGACTATTTTATTGATTGTGTTACCGATATGTAAAATTTAACACACCTATTGGCCAGCGATTAGAAAAAAAACTCTACCTTTGCACAATTAAAGGGATGCGACCATAACTTTATTAACCATTTAATAAATTCATTGCAATGAGGAAGTTCTTTACGTTATTAACCATGTGCATGTTGGCTGCTGCAGCATGGGCTGCCGACATTACTTTTGATCCAGCCGTCGACAAGGGCAACGCTGGCGAACAGGCCTCGGCCTATCAGGTTCCCAAAGATGGTGTGGTTATCAGTGTGTCCAACGGACTGGTTGCCGCCGACAAAGGCGTGTGGGCTTACCGCGTTTACAAGGGTCAGACGATGACCATCAGCTGCGAGTCAAGCGACATCACCCAAATCGTGTTTGAGTGCGCTGCCAATGGCCAGGAGAAGTATGGTCCCGGCTGCTTCACTGTTGAACCTAATAATGGTAGCTACACCTATGAAACTAGTGGTCCCAAGGGTACTTGGACAGGCAATTCCAGGAGCATCACATTCACTGCTTCGACCAACCAGGTGCGTGCCACCAAGATCATCGTGACCGTTGGCGAGGCAGGCCTTGCCGCTCCCGTGATCAAGCCCGCTAGCGACACCTATTACGAACCCATCCAGGTGAACATGACTTGCTCGACCAGTGGTGCTAAGATCTACTACACCACCAATGGCAGCAATCCCACCACTAGCTCAACACAGTACACCGCTCCCTTCACCTTGAGCAGCAACACCACCGTGAAAGCTATCTCTTACTTAGATGGTGAGACTAGCGACGTGGTGACTGCCGAGTATGTGTTCTCGACCGCTACCCCAGTGGACAACATCGCAGAATATTCGGCAGTAGCCGATGAGACGGTTGTGAAGTTCAACAATCCCGTAACCGCTACCGCTCAGAATGGCAAGTACCTCTACGTGAAGGACAACTCTGGCTACGGATTGTTCTATGGCATTACTGACCAGACTTATAAGACGGGTGACGTGATCCCCGCTGGTTTTGTCGGCAAGAAGACCACTTATGGTGGAGAGCCTGAGCTGGCCGACCTGAGCAACTTCCAGGCGGCTAGCGGTAATGTGACCGTTAATCCCGAATCCATCAATGCCAACCAAGTGGGCCATAACATGTGGGCACACTATGTGTATTTCGAGGATGCTATGATTGATCCTGAGGCCAAGATCCTCACCGATGCTAACGGCAACACCGCTCCTGTCTATTTCAGCATGGGTGTGACCGCAGGTCAAGTAACCGCAGGTGTTAAGTACAAGGTTTGGGCTATCGTGGGTTCTTACAAGCCCAATGATGGCGATGTGATTTACCAATTGCTGCCCATCAAGGTTGTGGGCGAGACTCCCATCCCCGACGATGCAGTTGCATTGTGTGAGTTGGGTGACCTTGATGACAACACTGTTGTTACAATCAAGAATGACGCTATCGTTCTGGGTCAGAAAGGTCAATATCTGTACCTGAAGGATACCGAATGCGGCTATGGTCTCGCTTACGGCGACTGCGGCCAGACCTACGAGCCTGGTGACGTGATTCCCGCTGGTTACGGCGGCACCAAGACTACCTGGGACATGGAGCCCGAGTTGAAAACCTTGACTGGTTTCCAGCCCAAGAAGGACAACATCGGCGGCCAAGCCAAGCTTGAGGAGATGGCCGATACCATCACGATTCCTGAAGTTGGCCACGAGACTTGGGGACAGTATGTCTTGATCAAGGATTTAAAAATCGATACTCAGAACAAGACCTTTACCGACGCTAACGGCAACTCCATCGGTTATTACGACCGCTTTGGCATCGCATGGCCCGAGGATTTGAATGAGTCTTACGACGTTTATGCTATCGTTGGTTCCTATAAGACCAACTATCAGTTGCTGCCCACTCGCATCGTCTTCACATTTACTCCGCCCATGGTTGAGTGCTTTAGCGACCTCTATCAATTGAATTCAGGTGTGATTGCTCAGTTCACCAAGCCCCTTACCGCTATCTACCAGAATGGTCCTAATTTGTACTTGAAGGACACTTGCGGTGACTATAGCTTGGCTTACGGCAGCGTTGCAGGCACCTTCTCCAATGGTAACTACATCAACGAGGCACAGGCTAGCTGGACAACCTACCAGAACGCTAAGCAGCTGTCTCCCGTTGCTGATACCTTTGTTCCCGCTGGTTTCGGCACTCCCGTTGAGCCCGAGATCATGCCCATCGAGGAGGTTTCTCAGGATATGATTCACTGGTTCCTGGGCTTTATGAATGTTGATATCATCATGGACGGCGACGACTACTTCATCGTTGATGAGACTGGTCAAATCAAGTTGTATGATAAGTTCAACGTTGGCATCAATACTGCCGAGAACACTTATGTTGAGGGCTTCCTCACCGTCTATAAGGGCGAGCTTGAGCTCTATCCCATCCCCTACAACCCCTATGACGTGAACAGGGACAGCGAGGTGAACATCAGCGATGTTAGCGCTGTGATTGACACGATCCTGGGTAACGGAACCATTGGTGACGTGAACAAGGACGGCGAGGTGAACATCTCAGACATTAACGCTGTCATCGACTACATCCTTCGCCACTAATCATATTATTGATAGAATTTTAACAATGAGGGCGCTCACGGCTTGAGCGCCCTCATTGTTTTAGATTTCATTCATTGTCTGGAGAACAAGCGCCAAGGTCCTATAAGCGCCTCAACACCAATGCCGTTATGGCGTTTGCCCATGAAGGGGGTTACTTTGTAGACCGTTAGGGCTGAGCAAGGTATAGGCAGGGTGTAGCTTAGCGGAACCCCTGTAATTGAATGCTACACAAAAAGATTAGACCCGTTAGTGGTGACAGACTGCGTAGCATTGATTTACTGCCGCCCCGATGAGGCTAAGGCCAGTGCTGTCTAATATTACAGGGGTTGCACTCGGCTTCACCTCGTTACACCCCTGCCTATGCCCTAGCCGCTCCTAACGGAGCTTTTATCGGACACCCTAATAGTAGATTTAATCCCTTTACTTGAAGAAGCGGCCAATGACAGGCAACTTGGCAAGCATCGGACCAAGGTGCTCCTTGCGGAAAATGAAGCCCACGAATAAGAGCAACAGCACGATGCGGAAAGCCAGCCTGAGCCACGCATTCTCCACAGGCAGCATCATTCCAGCGAACAGGACAGCGGCCACCACGGTATAGATGGCAATGTCGCGCAGCGGATAGCGAATCGGGAAATACTTCTGCCCAATGAAATAGGACAAAAGCATCGACACGCTATATGCGACAAGTCCTGCCCAGGCACATGCCATGTAGCTGAAGCGGGGGATGAACAGCAGATTGATGATGAACAGCACCACTGCTCCGATACCCGAGAAATAGGCGCCCCAGATGGTGCGGTCGGTGAGCTTGTACCAGAATGAGAGATTGAAGAAGACGCCAAACACGATTTCGGCAGCCATCACGATTGGCACCACACGCAAACCGCTCCAGTAACTCTCGCCAATCAGGTACTTGAGCAAGTCAAGATAGGCCATCACCACAAGGAATGCCAGCAAGGTGAAGATGATGTAGTATTTCATCGTCTGGGCATACACCTCCTTGCTGTCCTTGTCCTTGACCTTGCTGAACACAAAGGGCTCATAAGCAAAACGGAAGGCCTGGGTAATCATCATCATGATCATCGCGATCTTGATGCAGGCGCCATAGATGCCCAGCTCGCTCATCGCGTTGCCACCCGGATACACTTTGGGGAACATGATCTGCGACAGGCTCTGATTAAGCTGTCCGGCGATTCCCATGACAAGGATGGGCCAAGCATAGGACAGCATCTGGCGGCACATCTTCTTGTCAAATCCAAAGTTGATGCCCCGCAGTTCCTTGTGCAGGAAAACGAGGTTGAACATCGAGCAGAACAGATTGATGTAAAATACCCACACCACATCGTAGTGGAACGTCTCGCCATAGATGCCAAAGGGATTGAGGTGAAGCATGGGCAACCCGAAGAAATAGATCAGGTTGAGCACGATGTTCAGGCCGATATTGGCGATCTTCAGGGAAGCGAATTTGATGGGTTTGTGTTCACAGCGCAGGTAAGCGAACGCAATGGCCGTGAAGGCGTCGAGCGCAACCGTGATATACATCACCACCACATATTCGGGGTGGTTGCCATAGCCCAACAGCGCTGCTATCTGCCTGCAGAAGAGTAGCACGATCACCGTGGTCACCAAGCCCACCGTGCCCACCATCCTCAGCACCGTCGAATACACTTTTTTCCGATCCATGCCCTCCTTGTTCATGAATCTAAAGAAAGTGGTCTCCATGCCGAAGGTGAGCACCATGATGAGAATGGCCACATAGGCATAGACGTTGGTGATGATGCCATATTCGCCTCCTGTCGAGGCAAATTTCAACGTCTGTATCGGCACGAGCAGGTAATTGACAAAACGTGCCACAATGCTGCTCAAGCCATAGATGGCGGTATCTTTAGCCAGTGATTTCAGGTTAGCCATATTATCAGTTAACAGTTATTAGTTAACAGTTAATAGTTAATAGTTAACAGTTAATAGTTAATAGTTAACAGTTAATAGTTGAGAGTGTAGGCGCGATGCCAACTGTAAACTATTCACTAAAAAATTGATCCCACCTCACCGGGATGTTCCCTTTTCAGGTGATTATAGGCGAGCATGGTCGCCTCACGCCCACGCGGGGTGCGGTTGATGAAGCCCTCCTTGATGAGGTAAGGCTCATACACCTCCTCGATGGTACCTGCGTCCTCGTTCATCGCCGTGGCGATGGTGTTCAAGCCCACGGGGCCACCATTGAACTTGTCAATGATGGTCAGCAGGATCTTGTTGTCGATTTCGTCGAGACCATACTTGTCGATGTTCAGTGCCTCGAGGGCATAGCGGGCGATCTCGAGGTCGATGCGTCCGTTGCCCTTGACCTGGGCAAAGTCGCGCACTCGCCTCAAGAGCGAGTTGGCGATACGGGGCGTGCCACGGCTGCGCAAGGCGATCTCCACAGCGGCCTTGTCGTCGATGGGCACCGACAGCAGGCGCGCCGAGCGATGGATGATGCCTTGCAACACCTTGTGGTCATAGTACTCCAGGTGGCAGTTGATGCCGAAACGGGCTCGCAACGGCGAGGTGAGCAGGCCACTGCGCGTGGTAGCGCCGATGAGGGTAAACGGGGCAAGGGTCAACTGCACCGAGCGTGCTCCCGGCCCCTTATCAATCATGATATCGATGCGATAGTCCTCCATCGCGCTGTAGAGGTATTCCTCGACGATGGGGCTCAGGCGATGAATCTCGTCGATGAAGAGCACGTCGTTCTCGTCGAGCGAAGTCAACAGACCTGCCAGGTCGCCAGGCTTGTCGAGAACGGGACCCGAGGTAACCTTGAAACCCACGCCCAACTCATTGGCGATGATGTTGCTCAATGTGGTCTTGCCCAGACCCGGAGGCCCATGAAACAGCACATGGTCCAGCGACTCGCCGCGCAGCTTAGCAGCGGCGACAAACACGCGCAGGTTCTCGATGATCTTGTCTTGTCCGGCGAAATCCTCAAAGCGCATGGGACGCAATGCCCGCTCAAAGTCCTGATCGGTCTTCAACGACTCTCTCCTGATATCAAATTCCTCGTCCATAGACCACAAAATTACTAATAATTCGTTATTGGACGTCTATCTGGGCGACAAAAACGTCACGAGAGGCCGAAGGTTGCCCGCAAGGTCTCGGTCATGTTGAGTTTCTCCCAAGTGAAGAGCTCGACCTCGACTTCGCGGGTCTCATTATACAAGGATTCAAATTTCTTGACCTTGAGCTCATACTTACGGCCCATGTGGCCATAGGCGGCCGTCTCGGTGTACATGGGCTGCAACAGTTTCAATCGCTCGATGATGGCCTTGGGACGCATGTCAAACAAGGTCTTGATGATTTCGGCGATCTCCACATCGCTCATGTTCACATGGCTCGTGCCATAGGTGTTGATGTAAAAGCTCACGGGCTCGGCACGGCCGATGGCATAGGCCACCTGGACCAGCACCTCGTCGGCGATGCCAGCAGCCACGATGTTCTTGGCGATGTGGCGGCAAGCGTAGGCGGCGCTACGGTCCACCTTGCTGGGATCCTTGCCGCTGAATGCGCCACCACCATGGGCACCACGGCCGCCATAGGTATCGACGATGATTTTGCGGCCAGTGAGACCGGTGTCGCCGTGCGGTCCACCGATGACGAACTTGCCAGTGGGGTTAACAAACAGTTCGGTCTTCTCATCCACCAGATTGCGGATATCATCTTTGAAGTGCCGCAAGGTCTTGGGAATGAGAATCTCGCGCACGTCCTTGAGAATGCGCGGTTGATCGACATCGGCATCGTGCTGGGTGCTTACCACAATGGTATGGACATGAACGGGGCGACGGGTCTCGCTGTCATACTCCACGGTAACCTGAGCCTTGGCATCGGGCCTCAGGTAAGGCATGAGTTCCAGATGGTTGTGGCGGATATCGGCCAATTCCATCATGAGCGCGTGAGCCAGGTCGAGCGTCAACGGCATGTAATTGGGCGTCTCGTTGCAGGCATAACCAAACATCATACCCTGGTCGCCGGCACCCTGGTCCTCACGGTTGTCCTCGGCATTGTCAACTCCCTGCTTGATGTCGCCACTCTGCTCGTGAACGCTGTTGAGGATACCACACGAGTTGCCGTCAAACTGGTACTCGCTCTTGGTGTAACCGATGCGGTTAACCACCTCGCGCGCAGTACGTTGCAGGTCAATATAAACGTTAGTTGTCACCTCGCCCGAGATGATGATCTGACCCGTGGTCACGAGTGTCTCACATGCCACATGGCAGTTGGGGTCAAAGGCAAGGAATTTGTCAAGAATAGCATCGCTGATCTGGTCAGCAACTTTGTCGGGGTGCCCCTCAGAGACACTCTCGGACGTGAAAAGATAGTTCTTACTGTTCATTGTACCTAAATTGTTTATTGTGGGACATGAACGCTAAAAGAAACCGATAAAAATCGCTGATTATCGCAGTTTTAGCATTTTTTCAAGTGGTTGCAAGCAGCCAAATTTGTCCACTGTTGTTAATAAATCGGCTGCAAAGATAATACAAAAAAATATAACACAATCATCTTAGCCACTATTTTTCCACAGCAATCACCTATAGGACCTATAAGACCTATAAAAAAAGAATAAATTCTTTTTGTTCTGTGCTCGACTTGCACTACCTTTGCAAGCTAATTATGATGATTGAGGCAAGAAATATCGTGAAACGGTATGGCGACCTGGAGGTGCTGCGGGGTGTGGACCTCGACATCGCCCAGGGCGAAATCGTGTCGATTGTGGGCCCTAGCGGTGCCGGAAAGACCACATTGTTGCAGATTATCGGCACGCTCGACATGCCACAGCAAGGCGAGGTGTACTATGAGGGCAAGAACGTGCTGGCGCTCAAGGACAAGGAACTGGCCCACTTCAGGAACCGCAACATCGGCTTTGTGTTCCAGTTCCACCAGCTGCTGCCAGAGTTCACCATGCTCGAGAATGTCGCTATCCCTGCCCTGCTGGGCGGTGATAACCGCACCGAAGCCTACCAGCGCGCCCAACGGTTGCTGGAACGCATGCACCTGGCCGACCGTCTGAACCACAAGCCCTCACAGCTGAGTGGCGGTGAATGCCAGCGTGTGGCCGTGGCCCGTGCCCTGATGAACAGCCCGAAGGTTATCCTGGCCGATGAGCCGTCGGGCAGTCTTGATTCGCAAAACAAGCAGGAACTGCACCAGTTGTTCTTTGAATTGCGTGAGGAATTGGGCCAGACCTTTATCATCGTGACCCATGACGAAGGGCTCGCAGCGCAAGCCGACCGCACACTCCACATGCGTGACGGCATGATTGTTGACCAAACCATCCGCGACAAGAAGCTATGAAACTGCATCACCTGGCCATATCGCTGATTGCGGCACTGCTCGCCCTGTCCTCATGCGACAAGGACGAGGACATCGATCGCGCCTATACCGACTACCGCTATGACATCGTGACATTCCTTGGACAGAACGCCACGGGAGCGGTGTTTGAGTACCTGGGGCACGGTGACTCGGCGTCTGTCAGACTCCAGTCAAGAGTCGCCTTGAGCGAAGAGGTCAAGGCCAACCAACGCGTGCTTCTGCGATATGACTTTGCCGACAACACTGCCAGCGATCACCGCAACATCAACGTTTACTCTTGCAGCGGCATCGTGAGCGACTCGTTGCGCCAGACGGGGGCTTCGCCCGACAGCCTGCCCATGCACGAGGTGAAACTGCGCAGCCTGTGGCGCACGGGCGAATTCATCAACTTGCACTGCCAGGTGGAATACATCAACACGGCTCGCACCTTCATGCTCGTGGCCGACGGCCAGACACTAAGCAACGACACCGTCAACTGCTATCTGGTCCATGACCTCAGGGGCGAGCGCGGCACTTTTTGGCGCGACTGCTATGCGTCCTTCAATGTGGGCGCGTTGTGGAAAAAAACCACGTTCAAGGTCATGAGGATATACCTCAATGACAAGACTTATCCTAACACTGAGTATTACGATTTTAATAAATAATCATTTTTAAACATTTATCATAATTAAAATTATGGCAAACGAAAATCAAAACCAGAACCAAATCAAAATCGAACTTCCCAAGGAAGAATTGCAAGGACGCTACTCAAACATGGCAATGATTGCCCATGGTCCCAACGATTTTTTCATTGATATGATCCTGCGCGGTCCCAACATGCCGCAGGCACGTGTACAGAGCCGCATCATCATGGCTCCCCAGCACGCTAAGGAGCTCATGTTCGCCCTGCAGGACAATATCCGCCGCTATGAGAGCAACTTCGGCGAGATCAAGATCAACCGTCCCGCCGGCGGCAACAGCAACATCATGGATTTCCCCCTGCCCAAGGGTCAGGCTTAATTCTCGATTAGGGATTAGAGGATTTTCACCCACTGACATCAGAGATGGAACATCCACTATTTATCTATAACACACTGACCAGGCGCAAGGAGCACTTCGTGCCCCTGAACGAGCCGATGGTGGGCATGTATGTGTGTGGTCCCACGGTCTATGGTGACCCGCATCTGGGACACACCAGGCCTGCCATCACGTTTGACGTGCTGTTCCGTTACCTGCAGCAACTGGGCTACAAGGTGCGCTACGTGCGCAACATCACCGATGTGGGGCACCTGGAGCACGATGCCGACGAGGGCGAGGACAAAATCGCCAAGAAGGCCCGCCTTGAGCAGCTCGAACCCATGGAAGTGGCTCAGTACTACACTAACCGCTACCATGCCGCGATGCAGCAACTCAACGTGTTGCCCCCGAGCATCGAGCCCCATGCCACGGGCCACATCATCGAGCAGGAGGAACTGGTGAAGCAAATCATGGCTAACGGCTACGCCTATGAGAGCAACGGCAGCGTGTACTTTGACATCGAGGCCTACAACCGCGACCACCGCTACGGTGTCCTCTCGGGACGCAACCTCGACGATATCCTCAATGCTAGCCGCGAGCTCGACGGCGTGGGCGAGAAGCACAACCAAGCCGACTTTGCCTTGTGGAAGAAGGCTCAGCCCGAGCACATCATGCGCTGGCCCTCGCCCTGGAGCGACGGGTTCCCTGGGTGGCACTGCGAGTGCACCGCCATGGGACGCAAGTACCTGGGCAAGCACTTTGACATCCATGGCGGCGGCATGGACCTCGTGTTCCCGCACCACGAGTGCGAGATTGCCCAGGCTGTGGCCAGTCAAGGCGACGAGATGGTGCACTACTGGATGCATAACAACATGATCACCATCAATGGGCAGAAGATGGGCAAATCGCTGGGTAACTTCATCACCCTGGAACAGTTCTTCACGGGTGACCACCCTGCATTGACCCAAGCCTACTCGCCCATGACGATCCGCTTCTTCATCCTGCAGGCCCATTATCGTGGAACGGTCGACTTCAGCAACGAGGCCCTTCAAGCGGCCGAAAAAGCTGTCGAGCGCATGCTTGACGGCTGGCACCGCCTGAATAACCTCACTGCCGCTGACCAATCCTCAGTGACGCTGGAGAACTACCGTCAGCGCTGCGCCGACGCAATGAACGACGACCTGAACACGCCCATGGTTATCGCAACCCTGTTTGACGCCTGCAAGGTCATCAATCAGGTTAACGATGGTCATGCCACGCTCACACAGGCCGACATCGACGAGCTCAAGAGCATCTTCCAGACCTATCTGTTTGACGTGCTGGGCATACGCGATGATGCCGCCGGTGGTGAGAGCGTCAACCTCGACCCCTATCGCCATGCCGTTGACCTGTTGCTAGAGATGCGCCGCACTGCCAAGGCTAACAAGGACTGGGCGACCAGCGACCTGATTCGCGACAAGCTCAGCGAGTTTGGCTTTGAGGTGAAGGACACCAAGGACGGCTTTGAGTGGAAAGTGAAATAAACCTGTAATCAGTTGACAGTTAATAGTGAATAGTTGTTCGATTTTAACTGTCAACTGTTAATTATTATCTAGAAAAGTGGAGCCGCTTATTTCGGTTATTGTTCCCGTTTATAATGTTGAGAAGTATCTGGACCAATGCATGGAAAGCATTGTGGGCCAGACCTATCCTCATCTTGAAATCCTAGTGGTGGATGACGGCAGCACCGACAACAGCGGCATCCTTTGTGACCAATGGGCAACACGAGATGAACGCATCAGCGTCATCCATCAGCCCAACGGTGGCTTATCGGCAGCGCGCAACACGGCTCTAGACATCATGCAGGGCGAACTGGTGATGATGGTGGACAGTGACGACGTGTTGCACCCCCAGTGCACATCGGTGCTGCTCAAAACCATGCAAGACAACAATGCTGATATCGCCATCGGGGAATACCAGCCATTTTATGACGGCCAAATCCCATTTACCGAGCAAGGCTCACGGCAAGGTTCAACAACGGCCTATGACCAGCACGAGGCCATTCTCGCCATTCTATACCAGCACAGACTCACCCACTCGGCGTGGGGACGCTTGTACAAGTCCTCACTCTTTGACGGCATACGTTATCCTGTCGGCAAATTCTATGAGGACTTTGCCATCATTTACCCGCTCCTGCTCAAGTGCGACAAGGTTGTGAAGACCGACATCACGATTTATGGTTACCGCCAGCGAGAGAAAAGCATCCTACAGACATTCTCGCCCAAGCGTGCAGCCGTTCTTGACATCGGTGAGCAACTAGAGCAAGAGACCCTGGCCAATGACAAACAGTATGTCAGGGCTGCCCGTAGCCGCCTGTTGAGCGCTTATTTCAATATCCTGCTGTTGAGCAACCAGGACAAGGCAGTTGACCACAAAGCTCTGCAAGACCGCTGCTGGAAAGGCATCAAGCGCCTTCGCTATAACTGCCTGCTTGACAGTAACGTTAGACTAAAAAACAAAGTAGGCATCATGGCTTCTTACATGGGACGCTGGTTCCTGTGCTCGGTGCTGGGCCGCCGTTACCAACCTAAAGCCTAGTCATTTTCCCGATATAAAATCATGGTGTAAAGTGATTTGCGTTGCTTTCCAATCTTTCATTGAAAAAATCGAGCGATTGGTAGAAAAAATTTTGATAGTTATATAACATTATTTTTCTTTGCAATGTCAAATCAGTACAAAGACTAAGAATAGAAGTAAATAATTGTTTTTAGGCTTGTTTTTATCAATACCATGACATTTGGGTTTAGTAAAAGAAAAGGCTTCAGAACACAAAAAAAGTAAGACAGGGTGGGAATCCTGTCTTATTTTATTATGCCCTTAATCCTTAGGGCTACTCGTCTGGTTTAGCAGCTGGTCAATGAGCATAGTCACGTCCTGAATGCCAATTACGCCATCGCCATTCACATCATTAGCATATCGATAGGCTCTGGCGCTACCCAGCAGCACATCGATCAAGTAAGTGACATCCGAGACATTCACAACGCCATCAATATTAGCGTCACCAATGGGATTCATCGCATCGATTTGCCTATTCAGCCAACGGTAACGTGAATTATACCAGATGATGCGACCATCAACATGCTCGGTAAAATTGGCAGGCGTGTAGCCACCAGATAGTCCATCAAGGACAAGGCTAGCATTCAGTGCGCGACCTTCACTGGATGACATGAATGAATTCATATACTGACTGATGGTCGAGAAAAAAGTCCTATTCATTTTCCTCCACAAGCCGACATACTCATCGACAAAAGTGCGGTTGGCATTATTGAACAATGACTGGAAATGTTTTATGTGGCTCATTGACCATGCGCCCGAGGTACGCTCGGCCATGTCAAAGTCCCACAACAGGGGCATCCGGATTTTAGATGTGTCGGTACTGTCATATTTGCAATAATACCTGTTGGCGCCACCAGCGTCTTGGCTGCCCTCGATGTCGTGGCCCAAACACCATGCTGCAAACGTGACAACATCAATCTTGTCGGTGTAGTCAGGACCATTGAGGCTATTTTCATAATCGGTCACAACCGTCTGCATGTACTGCAACTGCTCGGGGAGAATCTCATCACTCTCGGGATACTTGAAGGTGAAATTATAGGAAGGCGCAGTTAGCGAATTCACATACACATCCTCGTTCCACCAATAGGGGTCACACTCAAAGATGTAGCCCGAGTTTTTATCCACATTGATGCGGCAGTCAGGATTGCGCTTGACCGACTCGCAAAGCATGTACAGACCCTTGTAATTGCCATTCAATACCACGCTCACAAAATGAAGTTTAGGAGTCCAGGGGAGGCCCAACATCTCGTTTACCTTGAAACCAGCCTTGGAGAGGAGGTAATCATACTTGAGCAGCAGCCAGTCCTTGTCCTTGTAGGTCGCTTCATCGCCACGGAAAAGCAGATCCTGCTTTTTTTGCAGCTTGATTTTATAGGGTTTCTTGGTACCATAGGCACTCGTGTTGCCACGAATCTTGATGGTCATGCCGCTGACGTCTTTCTCATAATCGCCACTATCATACAGAACGCTATCGATTTCACCTATGTGTTTATAGATAATCATCCGGCCAGGAACTTTAGTGGCGTTGGTGATGGACTTGCCCATGCATCCAGCAGGGGCCGACACATAATCACAAGTGGGTTCCTCGCTATCGACCGTTTGGATATACAGGACTGGTAGTCCCTTGGAAATGATGTCGCTTAATACCATCATCGAGTCACCCACAGCAACCGTTGATGACGTGTCGGCTTTGGCTTTAGTAACTCCGAGGGCTAAACAAACCGTTAAACAAATAAAAACATATTTTTTCATGCGGATATTATTATTGATATGTTGTGGTTATGATTTTATTACTGCTGCTTGAAGGATTAGCGCTTGAGGCCGTCGTACTTTCTGAATAAACCGCCAACGGTTTATTGTTCTACCCCACGCATCTTTTTAATCAGAAGGATGAGATTATCCTTGATGAAATAGTACAGCAGGGCGACCATGATCGTTAAAATAATGATCAAGAATGGCCTTATCCATGCCTCCAATAATCCTGGCGTTGGCCTAAGTGCATCATAGGCGTGAATGACAATGGGATGCATGATATAAACCATAAAAGAATACTTGAAGCCTAGAGGGCACAAGATATTTTTCTTAATATTTGACCGAGCGGCAATATAGTATAACGCAGGGCTTAACAGCAATGTTCCCACATGCCATAAGAGATTGTTGGCAAAAAAGGATATGGAGATAATCACGGCTCCAACCAGCCCAATTAACAGCGCGTTCAACCTGCTCATCGGGTTTTCTTCTCTCTCAAGGTACAACCTGATGTAGCCACCTATGGCAAAGAATGGTATACCTCTAACCCACACGTTATTGATGGGCACATAAAAATGAAATACTGATGATGCAATAACAATCAAGAAACTAAATGCGGTGAGAAAGTAGGACAGTTTGATGAGTGCTTCTCTCTTTAACAAAAGCCTGAACAGGTAGCAGTATAGCATCGTGAACAAGAACCACACGACGCCGCTGACGTAGGTTTCATTCAAGAAAAAGAAAAACAGCATGTGCCGCACGGTGAAGACCTTTTCCTGGAAGAAGGCGCAGAAAAGCGAGAAGTCACAATCGTTTTGTATGTAGATCCTTACCAAGTTAATCGTGTATGCAAATAATATATATCGGCACATCTTCATGATCGATTTCTTAGTCTTGGACGGTTTGGTATGGACAGCAAAATAGCCTGCCGTAATAAAGAAAATCGGGGATGCAAAATGCGAGAGCAATGCTACATATTGACCAAAAACGCCAGGAAAATAGGCATGGTTCAAAACCACAAACCATGCTGTAACTGCCTTTAGCGCATCAATGGTGTAATTCCTTTTTTTAGCAACAGGATTCATCCTTTATCATTTCTTAGAATCATTATATACACAACATAAGGGGCCATAAATGGCTAGCGGAGCATTTGGGCTACCCGCCGAGTGGCGGCGACAAAGGCGGCAACCTCCTCGAGGGTATTATAGACCGCGAACGATGCTCTAACCATGCCCTGGACGCCATAGTGAGCCATCAACGGCTGGGCGCAATGATGACCAGTGCGCACTGCTACACCCAACTTGTCGAGCAGCAAACCCATGTCATAGCTGCTGATGTCGCCCACGAGGAAGGACACCACGCCACTCTTGCCTGGAGCAGTACCAAAGAAGCGGATGCCCTCGATACTACTCAAGCCCTCGACAGCTGCATGCAACAACTCGTGTTCATGAGCTGCGATGTTATCGATGCCCAACTGCTGGATATAGTCAATGGCTGCGCCAAATGCTGCGATATCCACAAAGTCGGGAGTGCCAGCCTCAAACTTGAAAGGCAATTCGGCGAATGTGGTGTGATCAAACGACACCTGTCCGATCATCTCTCCCCCACCCTGATAGGGCGGCATCTTATCCAGCCAGTAGCGTTTGCCATAGAGGATACCCACTCCAGCGGGGCCATACATCTTGTGGCTGGAGAAGGCATAAAAATCACAGTCCAAGTCCTTCACGTCAACTGCTACATGAGGGGCCGCTTGGGCTCCGTCGATGAGCACGGGCACACCGTGGCTATGGGCGATGGCAATCATCTCCTTGACGGGATTGACCGTGCCCAGCACGTTAGACACATGGGCTAGCGCGACAAAGCGAGTGTTGTCGGTAAACAAATCCTCAAATGCCTGCATATCCACCTGGCCACTATCGTCGATAGGCACTACGCGCAGGGCAACCCGCTTGCGTTGCCCGATGAGTTGCCAGGGGACAATATTGCTGTGATGTTCCATCACCGTGACAATGATTTCGTCACCATTCTCGAGCATTTGGCCAAAGGACGATGCCACCAGGTTGATGCCCTCGGTCGTGCCACGGGTAAAAATCACCTCCTCGATGCTGTCAGCATTGATGAAAATGCGCACTTTCTCGCGAGTGAGCTCGACCAGGTCGGTTGCCTCTTGAGAGAGCGTGTGTACACCGCGATGCACATTGGCCTTGTAGTGATAGTACATCTGGTCAATGGCCTCGACGACGGGTCGCGGTGTCTGGGACGTGGCGGCATTGTCGAGATAGATGAGAGGGCGTCCCTCAATCTGGCGTTGAAGGATGGGATAATCCTCGCGTATCTTGTTGATGTCCATTTTATTAGTCGTTAGTCGCTAGTCACTAGTTTCTAGAGAATCTAGAGTGTCTACAACATTTGGGTTGGCTTCTTAATTAGCTGGGCGACAGGCTGCCATACAGCTTGCACAGTTGCTCAAGGTGCCGGCAAAGCGTTTCTCGACCAGATAATGCAGTCGGTCCTTGAGGGCATCAAGACGCACACCATCGATGACATCGGCAACAAAGGCCTGCATCAACAGGCGACGGGCCTCACTGCTGCTGATGCCGCGGGTGCGCATGTAAAACAGCGCATCTTCATCAAGCTGTCCCACAGCCGAACCATGCGAGCACATCACGTCATCGGTGTAGATTTCCAGCTGTGGCTTAGTGTACATCTTTGCCGTTGGAGCGCCACACAGGTTGCGGTTGCCCTGGTAAGCCTCAACGCGCGGGCAGTCGGGCTTTACAAGGATTTTTCCAGCAAAAGCCCCCATAGCATTGCCATCGAGCACATACTTGAACATCTCGTTGCTATGGCAACGTGGAGCATTGTGGCTGATAAACGTGTGACTGTCCACATGTTGCTCGCCGCTAGCGATGGTCATGCCCAGCAACTGGGTCTCGGCATGTTCCCCGTTGACCTCGACATGGTAATTGTTGCGGGTAAAACCATTGACGAGGGTGATGCCATCGATGAGGACATTGCTGCCCTCGTGCTGATCGACATAGACAGACGAGACACGATGGGTTAACGGCGTGCTCTCCTCCAAATCATAAAAATCGATGGTACTGCCTTGCATGGCTACGATTTCAATCACCTGATTGTTCAGGTATCGGTAATCGGGGCTCTGGGTGTGGTCACATGCAAGCAACTTGATGCTGGCGTTCTTACCCACAACAATGAGCAATCGGCGCTGCACCATCATGTCGAGTGCTGCATTGAAGATATTGACCAACTGGATGGGGCGCTCGGCAACGACGCCGTCGGGGACATAGATGAACAACCCGTCCTGGACGAGCAACGTGTTAAGTGCCACAGTTGGGTCACTCATGCGGGCAAGTCTGCCATAATGAGCGTTCATGAGCTCAGGATAATCCACCGCTGCCATGCTGAAGGGCTCGACGACCACCTGGCCGATGTTGCGCTCGGCGGTGGCGCTGCTATGGAAAGCGTCATTGCTCGTGTAGTACAAGCAAGTGCTCATGTTGGGCACGTCGCAATGGAAAGTCTCGGCTGGGTCGGCATCAAAGGGCAAGCGGTTGACGTTCACGCCATAGTCGTGGGCAAACACCTCCTCAAGGTCGGTTGCCTCAAAGTCCTCGCTACCCTTGCGCGGCAATTTGGCATCCCGCAACTGCTTGCGGGCGCTATTGCGTAACGTGTTGAGTAAAGCTGGTGACTGCTGCTCGATAAGATCCCTGCTCTCATCATACAGGTCAATATATTGCTTGAGGGCGTTCATGGCTTACTGCTGAGAGTCAACTTGTTCCTTGATCCAATCATAACCCTTGTCCTCCAGCTCGAGTGCGAGTTCGGGACCAGCGCTCATGACGATGCGCCCCTTGTAGAGGACGTGAACAAAATCGGGCTTGATATAATCCAGCAGTCGCTGGTAGTGGGTGATGACGATGGTGGCGTTGTCCTTGCTCTTAAGAGTGTTCACGCCACTGGCGACAATGCGCAGGGCATCAATGTCCAGTCCGCTATCGGTCTCGTCAAGGATGCTCAGGCGTGGCTCAAGCATCGCCATCTGGAAAATCTCGTTGCGCTTTTTCTCGCCACCCGAGAAACCCTCATTGACGGCACGTGACGCGAGCTTGTTATCGAGTTGCACGATAGCGCGTTTCTCGCGCATGAGTTTGAGGAAATCGGCAGCACTTAGCGGCTCCTCGCCCATATACTTGCGTTTCTCGTTCATGGCGGTGCGCATGAAGTTGACCATCGACACGCCGGGAATCTCGACAGGATATTGGAAACTGAGGAACAGTCCCTCGTGGGCACGGTCCTCGGGCGAAAGCGCCAGCAGATCCTTGCCATAGAACGAGACGCTACCCCCAGTTACCGTGTAGGCAGGATTGCCCGTGAGCACTGCGCTCAGGGTACTCTTGCCCGACCCGTTGGGACCCATGATGGCATGCACCTCGCCGGGCTTAACGGTGAGGTTGACCCCTTTTAATATCTCCTTATCCTCAATCGAGGCACGTAAATCATTTATTACTAGCATATTATTTTGTTATTTTATTATTCTTTTTCTCTCTAGATCATCTAGGTCATCTAGATATTCTAGAAAAATACCCCATTATCCTACTGAGCCCTCGAGCGATATGCTGAGCAGTTTCTGTGCCTCGACGGCAAATTCCATGGGCAGCTTGGCCATTACCTCCTTGGCATAACCGTTGACGATGAGGCCGACGGCGTCCTCGGTGGGGATGCCGCGCTGGTTGCAGTAGAAAATCTGATCCTCGTTGATCTTGCTGGTCGTGGCCTCGTGCTCGACAACCGAGGTGTCGTTACCCACTTCAATGACGGGGAAAGTGTGGGCACCGCTAGTGTCGCTCAGCAGCAGGCTGTCACACTGGGTGAAGTTACGGCAACCTGTAGCCTTTGGCGCAATCTTGACCATACCGCGGTAGCTGTTCTGGCTGTGCCCGGCACTAATGCCCTTGCTCACGATGGTGCTGGTACTGTTGCGTCCCAGATGAATCATCTTGGTGCCGGTATCGGCCTCCTGCCAGTTGTTGGTCAGCGCCACGCTGTAGAACTCGCCCACCGAGTGGTCTCCCTTGAGCACACAACTGGGATATTTCCATGTGATGGCACTACCTGTCTCGACTTGGGTCCACGACAGCTTGCTGTGGTCACCGCGGCACAATCCGCGCTTGGTCACCAGGTTATAGATACCGCCCTTGCCGTCCTTGTCGCCAGGATACCAGTTCTGCACGGTGCTGTACTTGACCTCAGCACGATCCTCGACAACAATCTCGACGATAGCGGCGTGCAGCTGGTTCTCATCGCGCATGGGAGCCGTGCACCCCTCCAGATAGGAGACATAGGCATCATCGTCGGCCACGATGAGCGTGCGCTCAAACTGGCCCGTCTGTGCCGAATTGATGCGGAAATAGGTGGACAACTCCATGGGGCAACGCACGCCCTTGGGGATGTAGACAAACGAACCGTCACTAAACACGGCCGAATTTAAGGCAGCATAGAAGTTGTCGGTATAGGGCACCACCTTGCCTAGATACTTGCGCACTAGGTCAGGGTAGTCCTTTACCGCCTCGCTGATGGAGCAGAAGATGACACCCAGCTCGGCCAATCGGTCACGATAGGTGGTCTTGACGCTCACGCTGTCCATGACAGCATCAACAGCCATGCCGCTCAGGCGCAACTGTTCCTCCAGGGGAATGCCCAGTTTGTCAAAGGTTTTTTTCAACTCGGGGTCGATGTCCTCGGCTCCGCCTTTCTTTAACTGGCGCGGCGCAGCATAGTAGCTGATGGCCTGGTAATCTATCTCGGGCACATGGACGTGTCCCCACGTGGGAGCCTTGAGCGTCAACCAGTGGTGATAGGCTTTCAGGCGGAACTCCAGCAGCCACTCGGGCTCGCCCTTGAGTTGCGAAATGCGGCGCACGACATCCTCGTCAAGTCCCTTGGGTATGACGTCGGTTTCAATATCTGTCACAAAGCCGTATTTGTACTCGGCCTGTGCCGCTTGTTTTATGATTTTATTCCCTTTTTCAGGCTTTTCAGTCTCTTTCATCTGTATAATTGTAGCCTCCCTTATTTTTGGCGGCACAAAGGTACAAATTTTGCGCAAGCTAAACGCAAAAAGTTCACTTGATTTGGACTCGCATGGCCAAAACACCCCCAAATATTGGTCTAAAGGGCAAAATCGGCTCAGGAAAATGCTATTTATTGAGTATGATGTCGATGATATCGCTCACATCGGTGATGTTGACCTCGCCATCGTTATTCACATCAGCATTAATGGCGCTAGAACCCATGAGAATGCAATCGATGATGTCATTCACGTCAGTGATATTGACCTCACCGTCACCATTGACGTCACCCTTGAGCACTTGCGGCTCAGGAATGTTAGGATAATGGCAATAGAACGATTTCATGTTCATGACATGGTCGCCTGCCTCACTGTTCTTGTTGATCGAGAACTTGATGCTCTTGATAGTTATGGGATAGGTGCCCACATAGCCTGCGCCACCCAAGACATCGAGGTCGAGCAAGATGGTATGATCCACACCCGTTTCGAAGGTCGAAGCACCATCCTCGGGATAGAACTTGAGGTAGTTGGACGTGGTGTTGAAGCGGTTACGCGTATCAATCTGCACATAATCGACAGGAATCGAGGTGTTGAAGGTAACGCCTACAGTGTCAGGCAGACCATATAGCGTCAAGTCCTTACTCAGCTGCAGGTATGGAGCGCGGTTACTGCTGTAGGTGAAAGTGATATTGCCTGTCGTCTCATCGAGAACAATTTCTTTGGCTCCAGCCCCCTTAGTGGTCCAACCTTCCCAGCCTTGATAGAGATATTCTTCTGGGCTGATTTCCACAGTCACCTGCCCCGAGCCGCTATAAGGACCAACGGCAAATGACATGTTAGCTGTTCCATTGCTCTTTCCTTGCAACACGCCATCGGTAATCGTTGCCACATCACTATCGTCGATGCTCCAATCGAGCAACGCGGGATTGTAGAAATAGGTGTTAGACACCACGGTTGCCGATACCTCAATGGGATAAGGACGATTGTCAATCAAGATGGAATTCAGCACAAGTGCCGGCTGGGCATTGATGACATGGACGGGCACGGTAGCGGTCATGCCGTTGAGTTCAGCCGTCAGAGTGCCACGAGCCTCCTGGCCAATGGCGACAAACGTGTCGCCCGAAGCCTGTCCAATCGTTTCCTCACACGATAACGTGAATCCCTGGACATCCTCATTCACGAGTTCACCAATCCTGTTATAGCCCAGGACACGGGGAGTCACCGATGAATAGGAGGGCACATCCAATCGGAACAGGTCAAAGGCGATGCTTGCCACCTCATGGTCCTCCTCGCCGATGGCCTCAACCATCCATCCAGTGGCCACACCACGCGGGTTGTTCTCGGTGGTCGTGTTGATGACCTTACCCCGAACCAGCATCTCGGCCGAGCCACCGGCATCCATATTCACGGCCTCGCTCACGTCAGGGTACATCTGCTGGAGAATCTGCAGCGCATCGGCCGAAGGGCAGCCCCTCGACAGTCCGTAAATGGGACTGGTTGACTTGTCGGCCACAAGCAGATACAGGTGCCTACCGTCGGCACTTGAAGCATAGATGGTGCGAGAATAAGGATCGCTGGTGTACTGCATGTTGAAATTCCCCTCGGTAAGGATGCCGTTGTGCATGATCACCGTGTTGCCGGTCACCAGGTTCTCAATGCGCGGGTACTGTTCTGCTGCACCATCGTCCAGCGTGCGCCAGCCCGAGGTGAGTTGTATCACGTCACCCACGGCAAGCGCTGCCATAGCGGCCTTATTGGCATCGCCAGTAACAGCAAGGCAAGCGTCATAGGTACCGAGTTTCTGCCTGTCGGCATCGGTGACGATTTTAGCCACCTTTAGCGTCATGGGGCCATTGACAGCCCAGTCACTGCCCTCAACAAAGTCGAGATAGTAGTTGTCGGTGTGGTTATTGCCACGTGTATTGAATTCCACCCAGTCATCCTCAAACGCCCTTGTGCGGGTATAGGCCGGGCCAAACAAGCAAATCTCGCCAGCCACCGCTCGGCGGTTGACATTATGATAAATCAACGGCTGAGCCAGTTTATCGGCAGTGATTGTCCCCTCCCACATGAGGTGGCCAAACACAAGGTCCTTATTGGTGGTAATGGAGGCGACGCCGCTCAGGTAGGGACCTCCTGCCCATTGGTCAGTAGTATTATTGTCATTGACGATTGTCGTGTCGTTGCGCACAACACCGCCCAATGGGAAACCCATCTCAAAGGAAGTGAACGGGGCACCGTTTCCTGTCACGACCCAAAAGTTAGCATTGCAAGCCACCAAGGGTCGTTTAGTGGGGGTCGTATTGCGCGTCACCGCATGAGACAACAATTCAGTGCGTCCCAGCGTACCGTAGCCAAAGGTGGACTCAACACGGTTATTGGGATTGTTCAAATCAACCGCCACTACATAGATGTTGAGAGGATACTGTGGGAGACGCACAATCGTGTTGATCATTCCCGGTCCCACCTGACGATGCACCAGCGTGTCGGCACGATAAGTGCCACCATTAATAACAAAACTGGCTCGGACGGGCATCCACACCAGCATGGTGAACAACAATAGAAGTAGAAATTGGTTTCGTTTCATTATTCTGTGATTTTTAGGGTGATGATGATGCAAAGATAACCCTCACTGCCGAGAAATCAAAATAATGGAACGGTTTTTTGTAATAACAGATTCTAGGGGTGTAATAAAGTCATTGATAGCCCTATCACTTGCCGACGATGTATTTGCTGAACGGGAATCGGCGAATCAACAGGACCAAAAGCAAACAAATGACAAAGGCCAGTACACCACTCACCAGGCAGTCAATCACCCAGTGCACACGGCACAGCCATGGATAAGTCATGGGCCAGACGATGTGCCTCAAGACGATCATCTGTGACAGGTAGATGCCGAAGGTGGCCATGCTCAAGCGCGGCCACCACGTGGCGGTCCCCGGATGGTTTTTCCTGTCATACTGCTTGGGTGCGAAATGCTGCACCAGCGCGAACAGCAAGGCCGCCATAGCCACGTTATTGATGCTGATATCGGTTGTCAAGGTGTCGAGATGCTCTTGCCAAGTAATGTGGAAATGTCCCTGTACCAGAAATTCAAACAGCGGCATGATCACAATGCCGAAAATGAAGAACAAGCCGAACTTCCAGCCATGCTCACGCGTGAACACTGGCAAGCCGTAATGGTGCATGTAGTAGCCCAGCAGGACGTAGCCGTAATAGTTGGAGAACGCCCCGAACATGTTGTCGTGATAGTGGGCCGCCTCGATGAACACGCCGTGCTGATAGGGAATGAACGACGACAGCACCCACAGCACCAGCACAATCTCCACGCCGCGCTTGCCGATGGCTGCGATGCACTTGCTCACTAAGGGCAAGGTAAAATAGATGACCAAGAGCACATACACGTACCACAGAACACCCTCAACTGGATGGAAGAGGATCGATGTGAGCAACCTGGGCGTGAAGCAATGCAACAGGAAAGCACGTTCACACAAGTAAATCAGCGTCCAGACTATCAGCGGGAAGAACACCACACGCAGGCGGCGCTTGAAGAACTTTTTTGTAGGCATGGTAACCGGCAGCAACAGGGCACCGGTAATCATGAAGAACAGGTTACAATTCACCGCTACCAGCACGGTATAGACCGCGCCGGCTACCGATGGCGTGTTATAGTAGATGTCATAGGGCCTGATGGGGGTGTGGATCAGGATGACCAAAAAGCAGGCAAGGACACGCAGGATGTCCAGATAGGGGATGCGACGTTGCAGTTGTGCCTGGGTCATCATGGCCAAATCAGTTTTTGGATTCAATCAGTGCCACAGCGTGGGCGGCGATGCCCTCGCCACGGCCCGTGTAACCCAACCCCTCGGTAGTGGTGGCCTTGATGGAGACCTGACCAGGCTCGCAGTTCATGCAGGCAGCGAGTTCGCGTTGCATGGCGGGGATGTGCGGGTTGAGCTTGGGACGCTCGGCACAGATGGTAATGTCACAGTTGCCCAGGCGATAGCCCTGCTCATCGAGCAGTTCCATCACGTGACGCAGCAGCAGGCGGCTGTCAATGCCCTTGTAGCGCGGATCAGTGTCAGGAAAGTGGAAACCGATGTCCCGCAGGGCAGCAGCACCCAGCAGGGCATCACACAGCGCATGGATGGCGACATCGGCATCGCTGTGACCCAGCAAGCCTCGCTCCCATGGAATGTTCACGCCGCCTAGCCACAGGGGTCTTCCCTCGACCAGGCGGTGAACGTCAAATCCTAATCCCACACGCATCATTATATCGATAGCGATCAGTCGCGGCCCAACAAACCCTTGATGCCGTCCATGTCAAATGACAGGGTGAAGCGCAACGTCTGGTCCAAGGGGCTGTTCTGGGCCGTTGCGATCATGTAGCTGGCATCAATCTTGATCACGTTGAGCGAGAAACCGGCACCCATTCCGAAGTACTGGCGGTTACCCGCATACTTGCTCTCGTAGTAGTAACCACCGCGCACGAAGAACTGCTGGTTGTAGGCATACTCGGCACCTATCGAGTAGGTGATGCGCTTGGCGAAGTTGTCGCTGAAACTGTCAAATATACCCGAGATGCTGGACTTGTCTTTCCAGACCTGCAGGGCATCCTCATAGGCCATATTATCGCCATCAAAATCCTCCAGACGAGGCTTAGCCGGCACCAGCATCTTGTTGGCGTCTAACGAAATCGTCAAGTTGTTGTAGTCGGCAAGCGGGAAGGTGAAGGCGGTACCAAGCCTGAGGTTAGCAGGCAGATAAGCGGGGTCATTACCGCCATTATAGGACACCTTAGAGCCGATATTTGACACGTTGAAACCGAGCGACCATTGGCACTCGTTGCGCCCAATCACGGGGAAAGTGGTATAATAGCCCGAGAGGTCGGCGGCGAATGCCGAAGCGCTCGACGACTCGTTGACATTCATCGTGTTGGCACCCAAATCGCTGAGGATGTAGCGCAAGGCGACACCCATCGAGAACTTCTCGCTCAACTTGCGCGAGTAACCCAGGTCAACCGACAACTCAAACGGGTTGATTGTTGCCAAGCTGGCTCCCTCACCGTCGGTCATCATCACTTCACCCAGCGAGAAATAGCGCAACGAGGCACTCACGGCCTGATTGTCGTTGCCGCCAATCTTGTAGTAACCCGACAGGTTGGCCAGGTAGATGTCGTTGACGATCTTGCGCAACCAGGGTGTGTAGGATAGCGACACACCAGCCTGGCTGTAAGCAAAGGCATACTTTGATGGATTCCAGAACTGTGAGTTCACGTCGGGCTCGGTAGCAACACCCAGGTCACCCATCGACGCGCCACGCGCATCGGGAGTGATCGCTAACGAGGTCACACCAGTGGTCACGGGATTGAACTCGGTGTTTTTGATGTCATCCTGGGACCAAGCCGTCAGGGCGGTAGCCATCATGGCGATGGCAACTATACACTTTGTCAGTTTCATTTCTAATTAGAAAAATTGGTTTGTCTTTTAACTAAATAACTACAAAACCTCCCTTTTATTGTATCACCGCCCCGAAAGATGTAAGATGGCTACTCCACGACATCAACGCTTTTCATTGAAAACAACTGATAATTCTGAGGGCTGGCGCACTTGCCCTGCGGGGCTAATGCGAACCTTTAGCTCGGCGAAGCCAATTACGCGAATTAATGAATGCTAATTTCCCGAATCATTAAACAAACGCAGATTGCACTGATTATCATGAATTTACAGAAAACAATTAGCGATAATTAGTTCAATTAGCGCAATTCGCATTTAAAACATTATTCACGTGAATTGTCGTGAATTGATCATATAATTAATGAATAATTCATGATAATTACATGTGAAAAAGAATGCCCGCTGCGCAAGCAGGTTAAAGGGGCATCCGCACTCCGAAAAAAAACGGGAATGCGGATGCCCAACTGTTAACTGTTCTCTATTAACTATTAACTGTTAACTGTTCACTCAACTCCGTTGAGCAGCATGTCGATGATGGTGGTGACGTCGCCGATGTCGAGGCGGCCGTTGCTGTTTAGGTCGGCAGACTCAACATAGACGCCCTCGTAGTCGCCAGTCAGGATTGCGTCGATCATGCCGGTCACGTCCCTAATGCTCACCTCTCCGTCGCCGTCGATATCGCCGCGGCCTGCGCTACCCCAGCCGTCGATGTGGGCGAACTTGTACCAGTAGTCGGCGGCTTGATAGGCTTCAACAAATTGGCGCGGCACGAGCAGCTGCGCGCGGTTATAGGCTGCTGTCGAGAAGCAGTCGGTGCTTGCCATGACGGGCGGCACCGTGCCGAGGCATTTCACGGTCTCCAGCGCGTTGCAGTAGTTAAACGCCTTAGCGCCGATGGCCGTCACGCCGCTGCCGATGGTCACGCTCGTCAGCCCCGTGCAGCCCTGGAACGCCTGCTCGCCAATGGTTTCTACCGAATTGGGAATGGTAATGCTCGTCAGCTCAAAACACCCGTCAAAAGCATTACTCTCAATCCCCGTGACCGCAAAGGTTTGGCCCGAGTATGTCACCGAATCGGGAATCACCATTTCACCGCTGTAAAGTGCTGCTTCATCATTGTTAGCCATCACACTCGCTGTGTTCATCGTTGTGGCATGGTATCTGGTACCATCCACCTCAAAAGTATAAGGTATTCCAACAATGTTGAGAAAGTCATTCCAATATTCAGCAGATTGGTAGGCTTCTAAAGCTATATCTGGTACGAATAGCGGTACACTGTAATCGAACGCCCATGAATCAATTGTCGGCGGGATCAAAGCTAAACTATAAATTTCAGTTAGGCTATTGCAGTCATTGAACGCACCGCCGCCAATGGAAGTGACGGAGTTACCAATTGTGACGCTGGTCAGGCCGCGGCAGGACTCGAATGCAGAAAAGCCGATGGTGGTGACAGAGTTGGGGATGGTTATGCTAGTCAAGCCAGTGCAGCCAGAGAACGCAGAGCCACCAATGGAGGTGATTGAGTTGGGGATAGTGATACTGGTTAGACCACTGCAACAATAGAAAGCATTAGCGTCGATAGTTGATACGGAGTTGGGGATGTTGATGCTGGTCAGTCCGTAGCACCAAGAGAACGCAAATTCTCCAATTTCGGTGACGGAGTTGGGAATGCCAATGTTGATCAAGCCACTGCATTCAGAGAACGCATAGTTGCCGATGGCAGTTACAGAGTTGGGAATGGTGATACTGGTCAGGCCGCTACAGTAAGAAAACGCAAAGTCGCCGATGGAAGTGACAGAGTTGGGAATATCAATGCTAGAAAGATTGTTACAGCCAGAGAACGCACCAACGCCGATGGAAGTGACGGAGTTGGGAATAGTGGTATTTTGGCATCCTACAATGAGAGTATTTGTTGCAGTCTCAATAATAGCATTGCAGTTGTTGCAGGAATCATAGGTTGGGTTCCCGCTTGCTACCACAATGCTGGTCAAACCACTGCACTTTGAGAACGCCCAGTCGCTGATGGAGGTGACGGAGTTGGGAATGGAAATGTTGGTCAGGCTAGTGCACCAAGCGAATGCTTCATCGCCGATGGAGGTGACGGAGCTGGGGATGGTGATGCTGGTCAGGCCGCTGCAGCCATTGAACGCATCGCTTCCGATGGAAGTGACGGAATAGGTGGTGCCGCCGTAAGTCACGGTTGCGGGGATGGTTACATCGCCTGAATAGGTGTAGTGATTCCAACTACTTGTTCCTCGATAGGTCACAGCGACCTCGTCGTCGTTGACAATGTTGTAGTATATGCCATCCACTTCGAATTCGTGGGCGAGGGCGGTGGCGGGTATCAGGAGCGCCAGCAGGAACAGGGAGAATTTATAAAGATGTTTCATAAACGTTTGGTTTTAGTTTGGTTGCGTTGTTTTCTTTGTTAGGTAAGTCATGTGCAAATATAGGCAATATTTTGAAAAAACCATAGAATAACTACGGATTTATCTGATTATTCTGAGGGCTGGCGCACTTGCCCTGCGGGGCTAATGCGAATTACGCGAATTAATGAATGCTAATTTCCCGAATCATTAAACAAACGCAGATTGCACTGATTATCATGAATTTACAGAAAACAATTAGCGATAATTAGTTCAATTAGCGCAATTCGCATTTAAAACATTATTCACGTGAATTGTCGTGAATTAATCATATAATTAATGAATAATTCATGATAATTAAATGTGGAAAAGAATGCCCGCTGCGCAAGCAGGTTAAAGGGGCATCCGCACTCCGAAAAAAACGGGAATGCAGATGCCCAACTGTTAACTGTTCTCTATTAACTATTAACTATTAACTGTTCTCTGTTAACTCTTCACTCTTCACTCTTCACTCACCTCCGTTGAGGAGCTTGTCGATGAGGGCAGTAACATCAGCGATAGTGATAAAAGTGTCGTAGTTCACATCGGCAGCATCAAGGTTGATGGATGTATTCCCACCGAGCAGATAGTCGATCAATGCCGTCACGTCGGCGATTGAAACGTTGTTGTCGCCATTGACATCACCCATGAGCACATCCTGGTCGATATAAGGCAGATAGATATCGGTCACATCGCGCACCTGATACTTGTTGGTCGTCGTGGTGACCTCGAAGAAGACCGTGTTGCGCACATTGGTCACATCGACCGTCTGATGACTGCTAGCCGTGCTACCGCCCTGATTGAAAACGAAATTCAGGTAATATTGAGCGCCAGTGATGGTAAACGTCTTATAGTAGAACTTCACGCCTCTCACCACCTTGGTATCGGTCACCACCTGACCGGGCCAGTTGCCGCACTGCTGCGCATCGTAGCTGTCCCAGCAGTAATAGGTGACTTGGGGCCAGTTGTTGGGCGCAACGGTCGGATCCTTGAGGAAGACGGTAATCTCATAGGTCTCATAGTCCTCGTTAATGACGGTGTAGTTGCGGGTGATAACGCCGCTCACGCTGCCATTAATGAGCAGACCCACATTGAGGGTGCAGCTGCGGTTGATGGGGATAGCGGCTCCCGAGGCCACGACAGTGCCATTGTTAGCTGAGGGCTTACTACCGTCGAGGGTATAGACCAGCTGGGCCGACGAGGTTGAGCTCACGGCTGTCAAGGTGACATTGAAGGGGTCCACACGGGTGCCGCTGGGAACGCTTGCCCAAGCGGTCTCGGTGGTCTTGCTCAAGGCCAAGCGGTAGTTGGTGCCGCTAGCCACGACCACATAGGTTGAGGGAATCGTATAGGCCGTGCTGCCCATCGCTGCCATCAGAACGCCACGAGTGCCCACGGTGCGCTGCACATAGTAGTTGCTCGATGCATTACTGGACACGGCATAATTCACGCTAGTGTTGGTTATACCTGCCAGCTGACGGGCATAAATCATCTGCTTGATGGGTTCCTTGTAGTCAATCCAGTGCTTGAGGAAGACACAGGGCGTGCCAGGCATGGCAATCATGTAGGCATTAGCGGCCTCCACGTTGTTGCGGATAGGATCCTGCTGGTTGTTGGCATCGCGATACTGGGTATCGTGGTTCTCGATAAACGTGACTGAGTAACGACGATAGTTAGACTCCAGATTCAGACCCTTGCCGCTGCCCGAGAGGCTAGTCCACGAGCTGCCGTTGGCCGCATCGCGAACGGCGTAACGGAAGGGGAAGTCAAACGCGGCGCTCTGCACCACGCCACCCACCTTAGTGCCGTCGATCCAGTTCTTGAGCGCAGTTTGATTGCCGTCCCAGTACTCGCCCACCGAGTAGGTGGGAACAGCATAGGCGTTATACATGCCCGTGAATGATGCCGAATACCCCTTGGTCATGTCGTAACGGAAACCCGCATAGCCCAGGTCATTGAGTAGCATATCCAAGTAGGCCTTGACACAGGTTTGCACATTCTCGCTGTTGTGGTCCAGGTCACGCAGTCCGCTCCAGTCCTCGCCCGTGTCGTTGTTTGCGCTCAGCGACTTGCCGTTCTGGGTAGCCCACTCGAGCGTGGCGCCGTCGTCATCGTTCTTGCAGATGTCGGTAGACTGCAACCTGTAAGTCACGCCCTTATACATCTCGTTGGGGAAGGTGACCCAGTCGCTGGAGCTCTTGCGGTGGTTGATGACCACATCGGCAATGGTGCCGATGCCCTTAGCGTTGAAGGTGTTGATCATCGATAGCAGTTCGGCCTTTGTGCCAAATGAGCTGTTGTAGTTGGAAAACCAGTACAGGGGATCATAGCCCATCGAGGTATAGCCGCTGCAATAGGCGCTCTGCGGTACCCACACGAGGTTGAAGAACTCGGCCAATTCATTGGTCTGAGCCTCGAGATTGGTCCAGCGGGAATCAGTATAAGAGTCCCAATAAAACCCCTGCAACATCACGCCGCCATAGTTTGACGGCCATCCCTGAGCCGCCATCATCAACGGCAACAGGGCCACACACACAATACTAAAAAACTTTTTCATCTTATACCTTTTGCTTTGGTTATCACCCGACAAATATAATCATTTTTCCAGATAACCACCCAATTTTCGTCAAATTACCGCTGATCAAGCAAATAATAGCATCCAAAAGCAACCCTGGCGAGGGATGTCGTCAGGGTTGCCATTTTGTCAATATATCGTTCAACAATCAGTCGCGGTTGCCGAAGAGGCGCAACAGGTAGATGAACAGATTGATGAAGTCGAGGTAGAGTGTGAGTGCACCCCACGTGGCGACCTTGTTCATCATCGTGGGATCGGCCTCAGCGGCCATGCGCTTGATGGCCTGGGTGTCCCAAGCGGTGAGTCCCACAAAGATGAAGACACCCACAATGCTGACAACCAGGTCAAACATCGAACTGTGCAGCAGTAAAACATTCACCACAAGACAAACGATAAGTCCGATGAGCGCCATGAACAAAAACGACCCGATTTTAGATAAATCCTGACGAGTCACGTAGCCAAAAATGGTCATGGCGCCAAAGGTGCCAGCCGTCAAGGCAAATGTCAAGGCTATGGACGTGCTGGTATAGTACAAGAAGAGGGGCGTCAGGGTGATGCCGTTCAACATGCTGTAGAGGTAGAACATGATGGTAGCCGTTGCGCTACTCATCTTCTCGATGCGGGCGCTCAGGTAGAACACGAGACCTAATTCAGCGACCATGGCTCCAATGATCAGGAACGGGTGAAGCGTCAAGAAGTCCATTAACGCGGGAATTGTGAGCATCAGGTACGAGGTGAGTGCCGTTACCAGCAGTCCCAGGGTCATCTTGCCATACACACGACGCATCACGCCAGCGACATAGCGGCGGAGGGTCAATTCATTCTCGGCTTGTACGGCGGTACTGTAGCCGTTGTTATCCATGTAGTTATTCATAATTATTACTGTTTTGGTTGTAGAGCCGAGGCAGAGCCTAGGCACAGAGAACGGTTTTTTGTTTTTTAGCAGCAAAAACCGTGCCAAAAGGCTCATTTTTACATCCTGTCGGGCACCTCGATGCCGAGCAGGCCCATGCCGCGCTTGATGACATCGGCAACAGTGGCACTCAGCAACAGGCGGAAGCAACGCACCGGCTCTTCCATCTCCTTGAGAATGCTGCAGTCGTGGTAGAACTGGTTATACTCCTTAGCCAGATCATATACATAGTTAGCAATGAGCGCAGGGCTGTAGTTGCGGCCTGCTTCGGCAACGACAATGGTGAAATCGGCCAGTTTCTGGATCAGGCTGGTCTCCTTGTCGTTGGGGGCCACTTTGCTGATGTCAGCAATCTTGTAATTGTCACAGCACTTGCGCAGGACAGACTGGATGCGGGCGTGGGTATATTGGATAAACGGGCCCGTGTTGCCGTTGAAGTCGATTGACTCGCTAGGGTCAAAGAGCATAGTCTTGCGCGGGTCAACCTTGAGGATGAAGTACTTGAGCGCACCCAAGCCGATCATGCGCAGCACGTCGGCACGCTCCTCGTCGGGCACACCCTGCAAGCGTCCGGGCTCACCAGCCATCTCGGTAGCGGTGGCGATCATCTCGTCCATCAGCTCATCGGCATCGACGACGGTACCCTCGCGGGATTTCATCTTGCCGTTGGGCAACTCGACCATACCATAAGAGAAGTGCACAAGGTCCTTGCCCCACTTGAAGCCCAACTTGTCGAGCAGCAGCGAGAGCACCTGGAAGTGGTAGTTCTGCTCGTTGCCCACAACATAGATCATGCGGTCGATGGGATAGTCCTTGTAGCGCAGCTGTGCCGTGCCGATGTCCTGGGTCATATAGACCGAGGTGCCGTCGCTACGCAGCAGCAGTTTGTGGTCCAGTCCGTCGGGCGTGAGGTCGGCCCACACGCTATTGTCCTCCTTGCGGTAGAACAGGCCTTTCTCAAGTCCCTCGAGGACGGTATCACGACCCACCAGATAGGTGTCGCTCTCATAGTAGATTTTGTCAAACGACACGCCCATGCGCTTGTAGGTCTCATCAAAGCCGGCATAGACCCAGTCGTTCATCTTCTTCCACAGGGCGCGCACCTCGGGGTCGCCTGCCTCCCAGCGGCGCAACATGTCGTGAGCCTCCTGGATGAGGGGTGCCTGCTTCTCGGCCTCCTCGGGGCTCATGCCCTTGTCGACCAGTTCCTTGATCTCGGCCTTGTAATGCTTGTCAAAGGCCACATAGAAGTCGCCAATCAGGTGGTCACCCTTCTTGCCCGTGGACTCGGGCGTGGCGCCGTTGCCCCACTTTTGCCAAGCGAGCATCGACTTGCAGATGTGGATGCCGCGATCGTTGACGATGTTGGTCTTGACCACCTTGTAGCCGTTGGCCTCCATGATGCACGACAAGCTGTAACCCAGCAGGTTGTTGCGCACGTGTCCCAGGTGCAGCGGCTTGTTGGTGTTGGGCGAGGAGTACTCGATCATCACCAGCTGACTGTCGTCGGTCACGGGAGTGAAGCCATAGTTAGGAGTCGAGGCGACATGCTGCAGCACGCCCGTCCAGAACGACGGCTTGATGGTGATGTTCAAGAAGCCCTTGATGACGTTGAATTTCTCGACCACTTCACAGTGGGCAAGCATGTGCTCGCCAATCTCCTGAGCAGTCACGTCGGGCGCCTTGTGCGACGCCTTCAAGAACGGGAACACCACTATCGTCTCGTTGCCCTCAAATTCCTTCTTGGTGGTTTGGGGAACAATCTTCTCGGCGGGGAAATCCACGCCATACAAGTCCTTTACCGCCTGGGCGGTGGCCTGTGCCAATATGCTATCAATCGACATAATTTTTAGTTTTTTAAGACACTAGCCTTTAGTTGCTAGTTAATTCAAGGTGCAAAGTTAGTGCAAGTTGAGCGGAATGCCAAATTTATTTGCTGGACGATAAAAATAGACTCTAAAAGTTTTTTAGTCTATGCAGTAACAATTGCGCATTTTGTATCACTACAAACGGCTATAAGATAAAAGTTTAGCGCCTTTGCGCCATAGTGTGGAATCAAGTTACGATGGGGTGCGGAAACGTTAACAACACGTTAAAAGCAATTATTAGCTGTCCGTGGAAAAACCCTGCTAGGGGCGACTAGGGCTAAGGCAGGGGTGTAACGAGGTGAAGCCGAGTGAAACCCCTGCAACAGTTGAGCATTCACCACGTCCAAGCCCCATCGGGGCGGCAGTAAGTTATTGACACACAATCTGTCACCCCTAACGGGGTTAATTGATGATGGTTGGGATGTCCACTCACAGGGGTTCCGCTGCGCTCCACCCCTGCCTATACCCTAACCAGCCCTAACGGGCATCAAAGTAAGCCCCTGCACGCTAAAACGCCATAACGGCATTGATATTGAGACGCTAAGGGAACCTTGGCGCTTTTTCCCTGGACAACAATGAAAAGCAATATCCCTTCGATGCGGCACAAAGGTATCACGGACAGTCCATGCCCGTCAAGCTTAAAAAGCTGAGATAAGAGGGTCTTTATTCTTTTGTCAGTTCTTTATACAGCGCCAGGCCTTTCACCGTAAGCAGATACTTTTGACGGGGATGACGGGGCTTGTCGGGATAAAGCAATGTAACAAATCCCTCATTTATAGCAGGATTAAGGGAATATTCCAAGAAATTCATTCGATCTTTCAGCCCCACGGCATGCAACATTTCCCGCACAGACATCTGCAGCAGTCCTATCGCTTTGACTAATCGCACAATATTATCATTCCCCTTAGTGACAGAACTTGAGGGGGTACTTGAGGGGGTACTTGAGGGGGTACTTGAGGGGGTCTGAGTTTGTGAGTCCTCGGGGGGATTAATAACCAAATACCGATTACGAAGTTCGTTACCCTCTCCTAATAAAAGATTGCGGAAGAAGCGTTCCAAGTAAATGTGAGTATAGTCCACCCCCTGGATGACATTCTTGTAGTTGGCGCGGACAAGCGCATTGCGGAAGTACCATGAATTCTCAGCAAACAGATCATTGTTCACATCGAAGCCGATAGAGCGAAGGTACTGTATCGTGAACACAGCCGTCGTGCGGGTATTGCCCTCCCCAAAAGGATGGATTTGCCATAGGCCAGCCACAAACTTTGTGATATGCGCCACCATCTCATCAATCGACAAGCCCTTATAATCAAAGGCACGCTCCTGACCAATGTCATAATCCAGGGCGCGACGGATGTCTTCAAAGTTCAGATAATTCACGGTATCTCCCCGCAAGACCCATTCCTTTTTAGTAATATCATAATTACGCACTTGGCCAGCGTGCTTTAAAACGCCTTCAAATATCCTGCGATGCAGAGCGATAAAGCCGTGAGCCGTAAAATCAAGCGTCTGCCTTGAAAGGATGCGAGTGATATTGCTTGCCACTCGATCAGCCTCTTGTTTCTCGTCATCACCAGGTTCACGATTGGCCTTAGACTGATAATAGGTCTTGATTAAATCACGCGCCTCGTCAATAGTGATCTCGCCCTCTATATTACGACGTGCGGTAGCCTTCAGATAGTCAGACACCTGCAGGCCGTCCACAGCCTGTAGACCGATGGCGGTCCTCCAAGCATAGGCCCGCTTCCGCTTATCAGGTTCACCAGTGCGGATGTATTCGTCAAAGTCTTGATGTACAATGTCACTCTTCTTTTTTACCATAAACAAAGAAGATTAGTAAATGATGTTCCGTTACATATTCCCCATTTTTTAATTGCATCGCCATTTTAAGAGCAAAAAAGTAATTAGGTTTTATTCTTTGGGGAACAATTCAATAAATGATTTTCCCTCTTTATTCTTAAATGCCTTTGTACCTTGCATCGAAGTGCCAGTTATAACCTCCGCTGGCAAAGAGGGCAAACCACTTTCTACTGGAATATTTATATTCTGAATCACTTTTACTAGGTTACCCTCATGCTTACAAAGTTGCGGATCGCTGATTAGTTCTTTCCTAATCTCCGTTGCTTTCTTCGAGCAACTAGCATCGAATGAAGATATAAGGCTCCCTTCTATTAAAACATATTTCTTACTTTGGGGATAATAATGAACTGTTGCCGCTATTCCTCTTTTCTTTACCTCAAGATAAAAGGCAACAGACTCACCCATTTCCTCTATGGGTTTCTTGGTCTTCTCAAACACATCACAGCCATAAAAACGGGTTAGGAATTTGATTTCTTCGAAGAACAATTCCATATCGTTTTTCTTGTCATCAGAAAGACCCGGTTCTTTAATTGGTTTAGTGTTTTCAATATTGTGAGTATTTGCGTCGCAAGCCGTTTTCCATCCAAGATATTCTAAATATAATGTCTCACTAGCGAATATCTCGTCAGCCTTTGATACAAAAACGAGTGCAGTATCCCACCAATCTTTCTTCTGCTTGTGATCACTGACCCTATTAGTAAAATCGTTGGTTTGTCCAATGTATGCACATTGACCACCGATTTCACGATGGCCAAGAAGGACATATAAAGCATACTTTCCAGTAAGATATTCTTTACCAACTTTTGCAACCGATTCATATGGCAGCACAAAGCATTGACAGGTTTTTGTTGAACCCATATCAATAATTCGTGCACCTTCCAGAGTTTTATCAAGAAGCTTTGTATATACAGTTAATATCGCCATATTATTAAATATTTGTTACGTCTTTGTCGAAAGTAAAGACTATAGGGTTATTATTGTTTTGTTTATGGTTAATGTGGCAAAGATAATAATAAACATCAGGATTAACAATAGTTTAGGCGTTTATTCACTTAGCTATAAACTCATGGGGAGTTGGTGGCCATTTTCATCGAGGATGAGGTCGTGGGTGACGTACCAGATGCGGCCAGCGATGGGCACATTGGGGAAGATGAGTCGGAGTTTGTCGATGTATTGCTGCACCTGGCGGCAGTAGGTCTTGTCGCGGCGCTGGCCGCTCTTGTAGTCGATGACGAGCATGGAGCCGTCAGGGCGGCGAATGATGCGGTCGGGGCGCAGGTTGTCGATGTCGTCATCGACAGGTTTCCCGGCTTCCTCCAGTTTCTTCTTCTTTTCCTCGCTCATGCGGCTGGTGATGGTGCGCTCGCTGTAGACCCTGTTAGCGGGGTCAAACCAAGCGGCGACACGGCATCCTGGATCCATGATGTAACTGCTGACGTGGGTGTTGATGCTCTCGATGCTGCAGGGATCGTCGGGCTCGCTGGAGATGGTTCCATGCTTGACAGCCTGGGCGATAACGCGCTCAAGGTCATCGCGGCTGCCGATGCCGCTAAGCACCGAGTGGAGGCGCAATCCCGCGTCGATGTGTGAACTGGACGCGCGATCTACCCTGACCTGTATATCCTGCGGAATGCCATTGACGGCATACTTGTCCATGGGCAGCTGAATGGTCGTCGGGGGTTTCTCGTCACGCTTGCTGTCGATGAGTTCGCGGGAGGAGATTTCGCCATATTCATACCAATCGGCTATCGGCCCTCCTACCCCACTGACAGGAGCCATTGTGGGATTGTTCTCGACGAAATCCTGCAACAAGGGCTTCAAGTCGTTATTCTTGCCGTCGTCGGCAAAGAGGTGCAACTCGGTGCACGGGCGGGTCATGGCCACGTAGGTCTTGTTGAGGTTGTCGATCACCACAGCCGATTGCTGATCCTCGACAAACTGCTTGGCCACACCTCCGAGGCGTCCCTCGGCCAGGGCATCGACAAGCCGTTTCTTGGGCACACAAAGCAGTGGCGGAACAATCTTCCCGTCACAGGCAGGCGCAGCAGGGGCAAGCGTCCCCATCACATTCTGAAAGACCTCGCCTGGCATCCAGTAATCCTTCTCCTTGCTGTTGTCGTTGAGTTCCCAATTAGCAAAAGGAATGATGACACACTCAAACTCGAGGCCCTTGGCATTGTGGATGGTCATGATGTTGATGGCATCCCTGGTCGCCGAGGTGCTCACGGTGAGTTTGTCCTTCTTCTCGTCCCAGAATTTGAGGAACTCCCTGACGCTACCGCCGTTGCGCATCGCCGCAAACTGCATGACGGTGTCCTGGAAGGCCAACAGGAAGGCCGTCTCGCGGTCAACATCGCCCTGACCGACCTGGCCGCTCTTGAAATAGGAGATGATATTCTCGACGATGCTCACCAGTGTCGATAGCTCGTCGCCCGAGGGCAACAGTTGCTCCAGGATGGCCGCAACCGACTGTTGCAAGGGGTTATCAGCATCGGCTTCGTTATACTCAACCAAGCACTGGACGAGGCTATTGCCATTGTCCGTGGGGCTATTGCCGGGATGGGCCGAAACAGCCTGGATGAAACGACTCAATCCAGCATAAAGGCGCTGGTCGCTCTGACGTTTCCTCGTGATCCTGCGCGCGATGACATCGGGCTCGACGGTTTCGGTACCGTCCATGTCATCGGCATTGTCCTCGTCGGCGCAGAAGTTGCTGATGTCAATGAATCGCAGCAAGGCAATGATGCGCCTCACCACCGACGAGTTGTTGAGCAGCAACGACTCGCCCGAGATGATGTTGATGGTCTCGCCCGAGGTGTTGCGGTTATATTCCAGAATGCGCTCAACGATCTGGCGTCCGTGGGCATTGGTGTTGACCAGTATGCCCATCCTGCCCCAGTCAAACCGCTCATGAAGTTGCAGCAGATAGGCCGGCAAGACGGTTAACGCCGAGACCTCGGCCGCCTCATCGACAGTTAAATTTTCCTGCTGGATGACCTGCTTGATGGCCCCATCGTCGAGCAAAGCCTTGTAATTCCCCAAAAACATCCTCACATAGCCCGGCACCTTTTTCTCGTTGATGTTGGCAGGCATACCCTGGCGAACATCCTCATAGGATTTGGCTACGGCAGGCATGGACGCGTAGAGCTCGCCGACATGGGAGAAAAACTGGTTATTAAACTCAATGATGTTAGGGGAACTGCGGAAGTTGTTGGACTTGGGCTTGCCTGGCTCGACAGGAGGCTGATAGATGTCGCGCACGAAGTCTTCACCCACGCGCTCGCGAAAGACCGTAGGATCTGCGTTGCGGAAGCGGTAGATCGACTGCTTGGCGTCACCGATGAGCATGTTGAAATTGCCATTGGCCAGACTCTCCTTGAGTAGACCACGGAAGTTCTCATACTGCTTGGTGCTCGTGTCCTGGAACTCGTCGATCATGAAGTGGGCAATGGTTGATCCCACCCGCTCATAGATGAAGTCGGAACCGCTGTCGAGCACGGTGCCAATGAGTTCGTTAGTATCGCCAATCAAGATCGAATTGGATTCCTGGCGGAAGCGCTCTAGGTACACATCAATCATGGCCAGCATGCCCAGCAGGCCCAGATTCTTCTCAATGCTCATGAAGAAGTCCATCGTGTCGCGCGCCGCGAAATGCTCCCTTACCAGTCGGGTCAGGTTGGCCAAGCCGGCTTCGTCGGGCATGGCGGTTTTCTTGAACTGGTTAGACACCTTGGACTCATCGATGATCTTCCAGCTATCCTTCTTCAATGGATCGGTGCCACCACCAGCCATGAACGTACTGAACGAGCGGCCGCCGTACAAGCCCGCCTGCAGTGGCTGCAGTGCCTGCCTGAGGGCCTCGATAGTGACTTGGATGTCCTGCTCACAGTCCTTGACCGTCTTGTGAATGAGTTGCTTGAACGCGCCAATGCGGGAGAAATCACTATGAAAGTTTCCCTGATCATCCTTATAGCCGAGATAATCACGTATCTCGCCCATCCTGGCGCGGAACATCTCGGTATTGATGTGGGCCGCAAACGAGAGCAGGTCACCACCGTCGTCAAAGAATTTCCACTTGCGTTTCTCGGCATTGCCATGGGTCATGTGGCGCATATACTCCTTGACCCAAATGTCGACTTGAGATGCTTTCACCTCCTTGCCGAGCGACAAGAGGAAATTGTGCAAGGCGACGCGCACAGCATACTTTTCGTCCAACTGAATATCGTAGTTGAAGTCACGGTCAAGCTCGCGGGCAAAATTGCGCAATATGCTCTGGAAAAACGAGTCAATCGTGCTCACATTGAAGTTGCTGTAGTCAAACAGGAGCTCATTTAACGCCATGCGCGCCAACTGGCGCACCTGCTGCTCATCGAGTCCCGATTCCTTGACAAAGCCTTCAAGATAGTCACTCTCCTCACCATCCTGGGCCAGGTTGTACAATTCCTTGACGATGCGTTTTTTCATCTCGTCGGTGGCCTTGTTGGTGAAGGTGATAGCCAGGAGGATGCGGTGGGCGTTGACGATGCGTGAGTCACCCAAGCCCCGTCGAGGCTTGAGCCGGCCGTCCTCACCCTGAGTGAAAAGCAAGTGCTTGATGTACTGCAGCGCCAGGTTATAGGTCTTTCCTGAACCTGCCGAAGCCTTAATCACAAGCAAGTTTTTGTTGTTGTCGTTATGCTGTGTCATGGTCGATGTGGGTTTATTATCAGATGATGCGAGCCTTGAATCCCATCTGCTTGAGTTGGTCGAGCACACGCTGGCGCAGGTCGCCCTGTATCAGGATCTCACCGCCACGCGCGCTACCGCCTACACTGAGCGCCCGCTTGAGCTGTGAGGCCACTTGCTTGAGCGCCTCATCGTCACAGTTAAAGCCCGTGACGATGGTCGCCTGCTTGCCTCCACGCCCCTTGCGTTCGAGGACGATATCAAGCATCTGCTTGCCCTGCTGTTGCAAGGCATCGCCCTTATCGGGTTGCGACTCGGTTGCTGTTGTGTCGGTATCGGTTGGGAGGTCAAACGCCTTGCCCAGGATGTCTTTCCAATCGGTAGTCTGGTTCATATTCAAAAAAATCAAATCCAAATTAAACTTTAGGCCATCTGCTACATCAAAGGTACAAAATTTTAGCGACTTTAAGCAGATAAAAACAAAAAAACGAATAATAAGAACGAAAAATCGGCCAAAAATGGTTACCAATTCAAATAAAAACACTATTTTTGCCGCACTGTTTACTTAAGTATAATTTTATTAATTCATTCATTTTAAAATCACACTAAAATGGCTTACGTAATTTCTGATAGCTGTGTAGCATGTGGAACATGCCAGTCAGTATGCCCCGCCGATGCAATCAAGGAAGGCGACATCTACTCGATCGATCCCGACACCTGCTTGGACTGCGGCACTTGCGCTGACGCTTGCCCCACCGGCGCTATTGCTCCCGGCGAGTAATATCGTCCAGCATAACGAGACAGCTATTGCGGTTGCACCTTCACAGTGCAGCCGCAATAATTTTATTCCTTAGAGAAAAATAGATAAGAGAAAATAATGGTGGGAAATGCAATGCGCGGGAACTCGATATTGGGTTCCCGCGCGTTTTTATCCTTAAGGTTGATTAGTTGATCAATTGGTCTTGACTGGATCAAGGACGATGAGCTTGCTGATGGGCGTACCACCGAAATTGGTGCCATTGTTATAGGAACCAAAGTAACGGTACAGTCCAGCCGGCACGGTATTGCCGTTCATGTCCTTCATGTTCCAGGTGACGGGGAAAGTCGATGTAGTGGTTCTCCAGATGAGCTTGCCGGTGGCATCGGTCACGCGGATGATCATTTCGGGAGCATAGCCCATATCGCCATCCAGGTCAAAGTTGACTTCCTCGCCACGATAAGCGGGCCACTTGTCGGCCACCAGCGCAGCGTTGACGGCATCTTCGACCACAAAGGTGATCGTCTGTGTGGCCTTGTTTCCAACCAGGTCATAGACGGTGTAGGTGAGGGAGTGCATGCCAGCCGACAGGTTGTCTAACGGGTACTGGATGTCGACAGTTTTACCATCGTCGGTGACGGTAACGAAACAGGAGACGTCATTGCAGGATGACTTGCCACCATCGAGGGTAAGCGACATGCTGCCGAAGCGCTGGTTGTCCTGGACACAGAGGGCTTGGTCGTCGGTTGCGGTGATGTAAAGCATCGCATTGGTGCCAATCGATGTGCCAGCAGATGCCTCATCGTTGATAAACATTGCTGTCACAACGGGAGCGGCGGTGTCATGGATGGCCTGATCCTCGTCATAGGGCAACATCTTGACCTGGGACGAAGAGCCATTGACCATATAGGCGCTGTTGTCCTTGTGGGCATAGGTGCGCAGCAACACATTCTCATTCTGGGCCATCACCTGCTTGGGGGCTGTGACGGTGGCCCTGAAGATGCCATTGGTCACGCGGCCTTTCACCTCGGCCAACTTGGGTCGGTTGAAATAGATGTCGCGATAGATTTGCTCACTATTGACCGTGTGCATGACATTGGTGAATAACTCCTCCTTGTCATAGAGGGTCACTGTAGCATCACCATTGAACGAGCTATCGAGGTTGCCGTTAGCGTCAACCACGCGTGCCTCGACCTCAAACTGGGTGAGAGGGTTAACGGTTGCCAACGACAGCGAATCGACGATTGCTGTGCCGTTGATCTTGGTGATGTTAAAGCGCGATACAGGAATGCTGAACTTGAGCGCCGGATCACCAAGCAGGAAGAATGACAACTTGTTCTCGTTGCTGACGGTGAAACCGAGTTTAGACTTCATGTAGGCTTCGCCAAATGTGGTGACGCCTTCGGTTGCCTGGGTGTCAAAGAGGGCATTGATAAAGTACTGGTTGAGTTTATCGTTGCTAGAGGTGGAAACCATTCGGCAACTGGTGAGCAGTGCAATGGCACCGCCATTACGCTTATGGAACATGTGCTCGGCAATGCCGTGGGTGTCGTTATCAAAATGGGCGACATCACAGCAGGCCGTTGACATGAGGGGCCAATGAGGATAGGAATTAGCCGAGACATCGGCCGTGTTCCACATGTTATTCACCTTGGTAAACACCATGGGTCCTGCATGACCGACATAGGTTGCGAAATACATACCCTCCTTGAGGAATTGTGCGATCTGCTGCTTGGCCTCGGTGGCCTCACGGCGGCTGAATTCCTTAGTGAGGTCAGCATTGGAACGGGGGTACATCGTATTGTGTACCGTGCTCACGTGAATATTGGTCTTGAGGTCGTCCTCGATGATATTCTTGTAACCCTCACCCTCAAACACATAGGTAGCTGAATCGGGCGAGTCGGTAATCACCAGGGCATTGTTGCGCCAGATGCCATAATCGGGCGTGGCATAATACTCAACAATCTTATCGACATCGTTGCGGGCTTGCTCCACTGAATTGCACGTGATGCGACCGACGCCGATGCGCAATTTTTCATTTGAAGGCGTGTTACCCGAGCCATCGTCAAGGAAGCCGAAGAAATCGTCAGAGGTATAGGAGCTGTTCTTACTATTGCTGTCGTCGCTCTCATAGGTGAGCAGATTGTCAGGATGGCTACCCAAAATCTCACGGTTATCAAATGATCCCGTGCCAAAGAGCAACAGGTGCTTGAACTTGTCCTTATTAGTGTCCCTGTCATAGAACATCTTGCACATGAGTCGATAGGCCATCGCATCGCGCGTGCCGCTCGAGAACTCGTTGAAGACCTTTTCCTGATCGACCACGGCAACATCGATGCCGTCGATGGCGCGGTGCATGTCGGCCAAGCGGTTGGCCTGCTCAATGTAGGACTTGGTGGTGATGATGAGCATATCGGGAGTAGCCAAGCCATGCAGGTTCTGATTCTCGACCGGCTCATAGGCAGTGATCTTCTTCAACGTTTTAGCTGGATCAAAGGCGATATACAACGACCTATTGGCGGCCGGTGAGGTAAAGTACAATCCATGACCCGCCTGATCGTTATAGGGCGTGGTGACCACCCTTTGGGGGGTGACGGTGTTGTCGATAGCCCACACGACCATATCGCTCGACGCATTGGGCAAGAGAAAACGTTCATTGCCATAGGTCTTGGCATAACCCATCATAAACTGATTGTCGCTGCCAGGATAGATCACATTCTCACGAGAGAAAGTAATGACAAAGAAATCCAGATAGGACATCATGACCGACAACGGGTCTTCGACCCCATCAGCCGAGGGGTACAGAACCAAAGGCTCAAACTGTCCGCGTTCGGCAGGATGTGAAAGCTTTAATGTATTATAAGGATTAGCGAACTGATAATACATGTAGATGCTAGGCGGATTAACGCTCGATGAGATGGCGGTATAGACGGTGGTATCGGTACCGGCCCCACTATGCAAAACCGCATTAACATATCCCCTCCAATTGGCATTATTGGCGACAGAGGTGTGGACAACCACATTGCTATCGGCAATATTGGGGAGATAGTAATCAATCTTCAACTCACCACGAGTGAACTCCTCGCCCAGCATCTCCTTACCGGAGTTGCTCAGCGACACCTCGTCTTTCTCGTGCAGGAAAAAGTAGAGACTGGTGGGCGTGTTGACATAATCGGTCAACTCCACCGAGTTCTTTGTCGAGGGCGTGTAATCGCTCCCGCTCTCCTCGGTCAAGAAATAATATCCCAGCTGGGAATAAGGGTTGAAGACACGCGTGAAATGAGGCAACGTGCTGTAGTCGCTGAGTGCGTAGTAAACCGGTCCGCGACCATAGAAACAGATCTTGTTGTTCTTGCGAAGGATCGCTACACGCCTCAGGTCATCAGGAATATTTGTGCTAAGCGCCTCGCTGATGCGGTTTCCACCATTACCATACACTTTGACATTGGCGGGATTGGAGAATCCCATTTGGGTCAATTCGTCATAGGTGATTTCATACATGCCGCTCTCGGGAATGGTGATTTTCACCCACTTGCCTGTAGCAAGCTTAGACGTAGTCGCATATCTGCTGGGATTGTAGGCCGATGCACTGTTAGTGGCAAAGAGCGCCATGAGTGCCAAGCATACAAACTTCATTGTCAGTTTACACATAATTATTTAATCGGTTTAAACCCTGATGTGAACACGATTAGTTTGCCGACTTGAGCTGGTCAAGAACGATCAACTTGTTGATGGGCGTACCACCAAAGTTAGAGCCATCACTATAGGTACCGAAGTAACGATACAATCCAGCGGGCACCTTGTTACCGTTCATGTCCTTGAGGTCCCAAGAGATGGGGAAGGTGGAAGTGGTTGCCTTCCACACGAGTTTACCTGTCGCATCGGTCACGCGGACAATCACCTCGGGCACGCGAGGCAACTCGCTCTCCAGGTCAAAGTTGACTTCCTCGTTCCTGTAGGCAGGCCATTTGTCGGCTGTGAGCGTGGCCTTGCCCTCGGCACCGACCATGAAGGTGATGGTGCGTGAAGCACAGTTGCCCAGGAGGTCAAAGACGGTGTAGGTGAGCGTGTGCATGCCAGTGGAGAGGTTATCCAGGGGATACTCGATGTTGACAATCTTGCCGTCTTCACCCACGGTGAGATAGCAGCTCACGTCGCTGCAGGAAGTCTTGCCACCATCAATGACGAGTGACATGGCATACTCGAGCGAGTTCTCTTGAACACTGATGGCCTGGTCGTCGGTGGCGGTGATGTAGAGCATAGCACTGCCATTGACCGAAGCGCCATTCATGAACGACTCCTGATCGTTGACATACATGGCAGTGATGACAGGATCGGTATTGTCGTTAATCGCAAGGCTCTCATCATAAGCCAACATCTTGATCTGGGTGGTGGCGCCATTGACCATGTAGTCGCTGTTGTCCTTGTGGGCATAGCTGCGCATGAGCACATTCTCATCCTGGGCAAGCACGTCCTTGGGAGTCACAATCGTTCCATTGAAGATACCATTGGTCACGCGGCCTTTCACCTCGGCCAACTTGGGACGGTTGAAGAAGATATCACGAGTAACCTGGGCACCGCTCTCGGTCATGGTTACGCTCGTGAACAGGTCTTGCTTGTCATAGAGCGTGATTGTTGCATCACCATTGAAGGTGGCATCGAGATTACCGTTCTCATCAACCACTTGGGCCTCAATGGCAAATCGTGAAAGCGGGCTGATGGTAGCCAACGAGGTGCTGTCAACCATGCTGGTGCCATTGACCTTGGTGATGTAGAATCGGGTGATGGGATAATTGTACTTCATGGCGGGATCACCCAGCAAGAAGAATTTCAACTTATTGGGAGTGGATGCGGTGACACCCTGCTTGCCATACATGTAGGCCTCGCCAAGGGTCCTCATCTGACCGGTGGTGTTGTAGGAGAACAGTGAACGGATAAAGCTCTTGGTCAACAAGTCGTTTTGATCGGCATAAACCATACGTGAACTGGTGAGCAACGCGATGGCGCCACCGTCACGCTTGTGGAACATCAACTCGGCGATGCCGTGGGTGTCGTTGTCGTAGTGTGCCACATCACAGCAAGCCGTAACAAAGACGGGCCAGTGAGGATAGATAGTGCGCGACACGTCGCCAGTCGTCCACATGTGGTTAGTCTTGGTGAAGGTCACAGGACCGGCATGGCCAACATAGGCGGCAAACGACATACCATCCTTGAAGAATTGTCCCAATTGCTGATTGGCGACGGTTGCAGTCTTGCGTTCAATCTTGGCCGACTCGGTGGTTGAGCGAGGATACATGGTGTTGTGAACCGTGTTGACGTGCATGTTGGTTTCCTGAGTTCCGTCAATCATGTTCTTGTATCCTTCACCCTGGAACATGTACTGTCCCTTCTCGGGCGAGTCGCTGAAGACCACGCAATTGTTGCGCCACACACCATAATCGGGCGTCACGTAGTGCTCAACGATCTTGTCGACATCACTCTTAGCCTCGGCAACGCTACCGCAAGTGATACGTCCCACGCCAATGCGCAGTTTATCGGTATTGATGTTGGAGCCTGAGTTATCATCCAGCAGGCCGAAGAAGTCCTCGCAGACATAGGAGAACTCCTCATAGTTGCTGTTATCGCTCTCATAGGTGAGCAAGCTATTGGGATGAGCACCCATGATCTCACGGTTGTCAAATGAGCCCGTACCAAAGAGCAGCAGGTTCTTGAACTTGTTCTTGTTGGTGTCACGGTCATAGAGCATCTTGCACAACAACCTGTAGGCCATAGCATCGCGCACACCGCTGGAGAACTCATTGAAGATTTGCTCGTGGTCCACGACAGCGACATCAATGCCATCGACGGCAGCATGCATGTCGGCAAGTCGCTGAGCCTGCTCCTTGAAGGTGTTGGTCGTGATGATGAGCATGTCGGGAATGGGCATGCCGTGCAGGTTCTGATTAGCCACTGCCTCGTAGGAGGAGATCTTCTTCAACGTCTTGGTAGGGTCAAAAGCCACATACATCGAGATGCTGGCGCTGGGAGAGGTGAATGCCAAGCCATGTCCGCTCTCATCGTTATAGGCGGTGGTGGTGACGAGCTTGGGAGCAGCGGGATTGTCGATGCTCCACACTACCACATTGCTCGATGCATTGGGCAACTGGAAGCGCTCGGTGCCCCTGGTTGCGGCATAGCCCATGTAGAGCTGGTTGTCCTCGTTGGCACGGATGACATTCTGCTGCTTATAGGTGAGGACAAAGTAGTCCAGACGTGCCAGAGACACGATCAGCTCATCATCATCGGGGAAGAGCAGCAGCGGCTCAAACTGTCCTGACTCGGCAGGATGGGTGAGCTTGAGCGTAGCATAGGGCGATGCGAAATTGTAGTACACCGATGTGCCCGAGGGCGAATAGATGCGTGAAGAGCTGGCAGTATAAACTGTGGTGTCGGTTGCGCCACCGCTGTGCAAAACGGCGTTAGCATAACTCAACTTATTGGCACTGGCAGCGATTGTGGTGTGAACCACGATGGTGCTGTCAACAATGCCCGGCAACTGATAGTCGATGAGCAGGTTTCCGTTAGAGACCTCCTCACCCAGCATTTCCTTACCTGAGCTGCTCACCGAGCTAAGCTCATTCTCGTGAAAGAAGTAGCTCAATGAACTGGGCGTGTTCACGTAATTGCTGACGGTGACTGTCGTCTTCTTGGAGGGGTTCAGGTCAGAGCCACCTTCCTCGGTGAGGAAGTAGCAACCCACTTGTGAATAGGGGTTGAAGGTGCGCGTGAAGTGGGGCACCGTGCTGTAATTGCTGATTGTAAAGGCAATGGGGCCATTACCATAGAAACAAATCTTGTTGTTCTTCCTCAAGATGGGAACGAGGCTCAGGTCATCGGGGGCCGAGCCATTGAGCACCTCGCTAATGCGGTTACCGCCGCTACCATACACCTTGACATTGGCGGGATTGGAGAATCCCATTTGGGTCAACTCGTCATAGGTGATTTCATACATACCACTCTCGGGGATAGTGATTTTCACCCACTTGCCAGTGGCAAGTTTGGAAGTGGTCGCATAGATGGAAGTGTTGAAAGCATAGGCATAGCTGGCCGAGAAGACCGCCAGGATCGCCAAGCAAGCAAGTTGAAGTTTTGTCAGTTTGCGCATATTATTTTTGATTTTAGTTGATTTCAACAAGTTTATATCTACTTCGTTATAGTTTCACTCTCACGTCAAGAATTTGTTTGTCGCCGATGTGGGCCGTGATTTGGTCTCCGGGCGAGAGCACGTGTCCCTGGCCCGCGTCTCCCGTGAACAGCAGGTCACCCATCTTGATGCTGCAACGGGTGCTCACGCCGGCGAGGAGTTCATCAATGTGGCAATGCATATCGGCAAGGCTGTATTGCGACACCACCTCACCGTTGACCATGATGACAACAGGGGTTGAGGCGGCATCATCGACCGAGGCCACGTCTACCCAGTCACCCACCATCGCCGCGCCGTCAAAGGCACGGTCCAGAGCCGTCAACCTGGCATCATCGCCCTGCTGGGCGTGCACGCTCACGCCGGCAGTAAAGGCGTCCCAGTAACGGTGAGCAAACTTGGGCGCGATGTATTTGCCGAGCCTGCTAGTGCGAACCACAATCGACGGGGTGGCGACAAATCGCTCAGCAAAATCGGGCAAAAAGAATGACCGGCCGGTATAGAGTATCGAGGAATCGGCCATGAGATAGCACTGGGGAGTTTGCTCCTCAGCGCCATAATTACCTGTAAAACCGATTACTTTCATGCTCTTGTCAATTATCCAGTAGTTACGTTCTTTAGTCGTGGTCTTGCATCCTGTTGTAGATGATGGCCAAGTGGGCATAGATCGACGTGTTGGCAATGGCGACACCTGGAGGAGTCTTGATGCGGTAGGGGGTGAAATTCCACAACGCGGTCATGCCGCTGGCAATAGCCAGTTCGGCCGTCTCTTGGGCACGATCGACGGGCACGGTGAGGATGGCGATCGAGACGCCATGCTCGCGCTGCCATGCGGGCAATTCACTGATGTTGTAAACGGGGATTCCGCCCAATCGCTTACCGATCACGTCACCCCTCACGTCAAAGCCGGCCACTATGTTCAGGCCATAATGCTCAAGGCCATGATCCTGCATGAGGGCAGTTCCCAAGCTACCGGTTCCGATGACAACAGCATTGTGCTGCTGGTTGAAACCCAGGAAGTCTTCCAGCTCAGAGACGAGGCTACTCACCTCATAGCCGATGCGCGTCTTGCCACGAATGTTGAGAAACGAGAGGTCCTTGGCAATTTGAGACGACTGGACATTCAACTCCTTGGAGATCTGGGTTGAAGACACATAACTAACATGCTGGCTATCAAGCATACGCAAATATGAAAGATACCAGGGCAAACGCCTAATGGTCGGCTCGGGCAGGATTGTTCGGTTCTCGTTGTTTTTGGCCATAATCATCGTGTTAGGATGCAATTAACCGACAAATTTACCTCAATTTTTCCAATGATGAGCACATTGAGCTCTATTTTATTGAAAATCGGAGAGTTTTTTAACAAATGTTATGCCTTAAAGCCTTATCCATCCCGCCAAATTCTTGACGCCACACAGCAAAAACATAGCAAAGCTATGAGTAAAGAAACTATTATGTCCGATAAAAAAAACGATATAATCGATATAAGTTGTAGTCCCTTGAGCAAAGGTATAATGAGGAACTTTTTGGCGTAGGGAGCTTACCATAACGGGAGAGCAGGACGACGACCCGCACAAGGCCGACGGCCTTGTTCAGACCTTCGGCCTACATTTTACGCCTTTTCCACGGACAACCCAATACAATCAAATATATTTTCCACGGACAATAGTAAAAGACCGACCTGACTAGCGATTGCAGTCAGGTCAGTCTATGATTTGGTTTTTCTGCCTCCTCGGTTACTCGCTACCGACAGCGAGTTTCTTAGCCTTGGTCGCCTCCTTGACACCATCGGTCGAGATGGTGGCGCGATAAACGTAGATGCCACGCGGCACACGGCGCCCTCCCCTATCGGTCAAGTCCCAAGTGATGGGTGTGGAGCTGTACATGTCGCTACGTCCCGACTGTGTTGATTTCCAAACCAATCGGCCCATGAGGTCATACACCTCGATGGTAACACTCACGATGGCATCGGGCCTGTTGTGCTTCACATAGAAGGATGTTTCGACACTGGCCGGATTGGATGTGCTGAAGACGTCGGCAATCTCGGGCGCAAGGCCGTTCACGACATTGAACGAGATGGTCTTCTCGCTCACGTTGCTATAAACGTCCCAGACGCGCAGTCTCAGGGTGTGAGGGCCGGGTGTCAGGTCGCTCAGCTGATAGGAGATGCTGCCCATGGTGCCACTCTCGGCATACATGGGGGTATAGTAACTGGCGACGTCGTTGTAGGTGTTAGTCCCGTCGAGTGTCAAGGTCATGCTGTGGCCAATGCCCGCCGTCGAGAAGTTTACACCGCTCTCGTCAACCACTGTGGCCAGCATCAAGGGCGACTCGTTGATATCGCCGCCATTGACAAAACTGTCGTCATTTAACGTGAAGCGAATGATATCGGGGCCAATGGTGTCGGTCACCTCTTCATCCTCATAACCGTAGATAAAGAAGTCGCTGTTATAGCCCTTGGCCTCGAGGGTATCGCGCGAATCATAGGCATACAGGTTGATGAGCGACGGGCTGTAGTCGTCATACTCGTTGTTGACCTCACTGGGGATGATAACGCGCACGGTGAACCGTCCATTTTTAACCGTGTCAACATTAATCGCCAAGCGGTTAGCCCGGTCTTCATAGGTCCACTGAACGCCATCTTCGGGATGATCTTTATCACTATAATAACCATGGGTCGTTACCGACTGCATGGGGCCAAACAGCGTCGAGACGATGTTACCATCGAAGTTCTCAACGGGATTCCCATCCAGGCCCAAAATCTTGCCGCTGAACTCTACCGTCTCGCGCGCCTTGAACACGGGCTTGTTATCGGGATCGACGGGTTGGCCGTTGATGGTCTCCACATGTGCTGTATAGGGGGCGTAGGCTAGCCTCATGGCAGGGTCACCGAAGACAAAGAAGCGGCGGTTGTTGTCGCAACGCGCATCGTTTAACGCGAGGCGATAAATATCGCCGATGCGGCGTGGACGTCCACTCTCATCCTTAGAGAAAGCATACACACCTATCTTGGTGGTTAATCGGCCATTGTCGCCAATACCGGCCAAACGCGCAGGACAGATGAGGGCAATAGCGCCACCATTGGCATTCAGGAACATGTGCATGCCGCTGGAGAGGATCGAGCAGTCAAACCTGCTGAACTCGCAAGTGGCGGCATACAGCACGGGCAGGTGCTTATAATAGAGTTGGGTCTCCACGTCAGAACGCATCATCAAGCCCTCGGCCGTCCAGTTCTGAGTGCTCGCATGTCCCACATAATTCCACCACAGTGCGCCCTCCTTGAGGGTCGTGAACATCTTGGCCCTCGCGTCGGGATAGTTGCGGGCGCCACCCTGGCTGACGAAATCAAAGGCATCGATATAGACGCGGTTGAATACCATGTCATCACCGCCATTGCCGCGTGCCGACCCGATAAAATGATCGGAATCCTTCATGTGGACAGCAGCGTTCTCGTCATCGGCCACAACGAGGACCTGGTTTTTCCATGACCCATAGGCGGGCGTTGTCACATACTTGATGAGTTTGTTGACCGCTGTGCGCGCTTCGTTGACGCTCTTGACGGGCATTCGTCCCACCGCGATGCGCATGATGTCATTGCTTGATAGGCTGGTGTTATCGTCCAGGACGCCATAGTAGGCGTCGGTCGTGAAGGAACTGGTCTCGCCCTGGCTGGATTCGGTCTGCCAGGTCAACAGGCTGGGATAGCCCAGCGCATCGGTGTTGGTGCCGATGAGTTTGTTGTCATAACTGCCACAGCCAAACAGCAAGAGGTAGCCCAGTTTGTGGCCATCATTGCTGCCGACGCTACGGTCATAGAACATCTTGCACAGGCGGCGATAGGCCATCGCGTCACGTGTGCCGCTAGAGAACTCATTGAATACCTTCTCATGATCGAGCACCAGAACCTTGAAATGATCGACCTGCTCATGCAAGGCGGCGACACGGTTAGCCTGGTCAAGATAAGCGCTTGGAGCCAGGATAATCATGTCAGGGGTTTCCATGCTGTGGATATCCTGATTGGACACCTCGCCCAAGCTCATGGGATGGGGGAAGTGATCAGACTTGGACTCATCAAACGCCACAAACTCACGCCGGCCCTCGGTTTGAGGACAGAACGTGACAGTACCGTCGCCAGTCACGGCATTGAGCTGCACGGGGTGATAGGGCGCGGTGACGTCCCACACGCGGGTAGCACTGCCGCAGCCTGAGATGCGGTAGCTTAAGTTTTTACGGGCCTTATCGTAGCCAAAGGTGAGGCTACCGTTGCTCAAAGCCAGTTGGCGCGTATAATTGACCGTGATATAGTCCAGTCGAGCCAGCAGCACTGTTCCAGGGCAGGAAAAGCTGAGGGTGTAGTTAAGGTCATGAGTACCCTCGAGCTTGAATCTCTTGCTAGAGGAGCTATTGCGGTAGTGCTCATGGGTGAGGTCATCTACAGGATTGATCAAGTCGGTATTGGTTTGTGGGAGCGCATTGCCATTATAGGAATGGGAAATAGTGCAACCCGCACCGGTTAACTTGGCGCTAAAGAATGTGTTAACATATACCGTGCTATCCTCAACGAGGCCCTCGAGGTTGAATTTAAACGTCTGCACTTTGTTTGAAACGAAACTCTCACCCAGGAATACCCTACCAGTCTCGCCCGGATTGATGAGATCCTGCTCATGGTAAAGGCGGCCAGTGAAGGTAGTAACCAGATCGCCAAAAGGCTCATTCCTGGCCTCTTCAATCTCTACATCGCTGAACCTGTCATCATCAGTGACAAAATAGCAGCCCGAGAGGGCATAAGGGTTCTGGACCTGCACAAAGGGGAAAAGGTCGTTGGCATACTTCCATGTCACCGGACCTTGTCCGTAGAACAGGATGCGGTCGGCAGTGCGCACGATGGGCATCTGCGGCAGGTCGTCGGCATAGTTGGTATTCATCGTCTCGCTTAACGGCGCTCCACCATAACCGAACACATGAATCTTAGACAGGTCGCTACCCAGCCCCCAGGCGCGGATATCTTCGGCCGTAATTTGGTAGATGCCACTCTCGGTCACCGAAATTTTTACCCATTTGCCAGTGGCCAGTTTGCTGCTCTCGGCATAGAAGCTCTTGTCCAACGCGCTTGCGGTGAACACACAGCACACCAGCAAAGCCAAGCACATGACCTGGCGGCTGAGATATTTCATTTCTTTCATCATTGTCGCATACAGTTAATTATGTGCCTAATGGGTTATTCCACCTGAAGCACACATCTAGTTTATAACCTTATAACGATAAACGGGCTAGTTTATTGCCCTGGCTGGCCAGTGAGGGATGCAAGCGTGATGTAGTGCCCCTCGACGAGGCGGGTTGCCAAGCCATAACGGGCAGCGGCACAACGTGCCGTGAGAGTGATGGTCCCTTGTTCAAGGCCATCAAGAGTAAAGGGGTCCAGCGTGATGCCATTGGTCCAATCCAGGGCACTGTTGCGCTCGGCCTTGATGATGGCCTCCTTAGCCGTCCAGGCGATGACATGGGCCGTAAGATCATCGGGGTGGATAAATTGTTTTTCGGTGGTATTCAGGAATTTGTCTCTCACCCTCAGCACCTGTGCACGGTCGGCCTGCTCGGCATCCACGCCGATGATAGCCTTGGGGTCAATAGCCAGCACCACGAGGCGTGGCGTGTGTGAAATGCTGATGTTCATATCACTGCCCTCGACAAATGGCGCTCCCTGTTTGGTGTGGATCAATGTCACAGGCCGCTCCAAGGCATGGCTCAGCAGCAACCGCTCAGCCGCGCGCTCGCGCTGCCTCTTGACCGGCTCACCCAGCAGGTCGTCACACGGGATGCCCGCCTCACGGCATAGCGCCAACAACTGCGGCGCCTCCTCCTCGAGGCGCCAACCCATTACCCCATTGGAAAACAGGGAGGATTCAGTTAATGTCAAATCTATTTTCACAACAAACTGACGGATAGAACGGAAATAACGGGTCAATAAACTCCTCACTTCTCACTCCTAACTCCTAACTTATAACTCCTCTAGCCTACCCCGTTCTTGGCGAGGTCGATGCGGGTGAGGATGCGGGGATTGTCCTCGCTGGCGGCAATCCATGAGCGGTAGCGGCGGCGGTTAACGAAGCGCTCCACCATATAGGCCAGAATGAAGAATACTGGCACTTGCAGCCACAGCATCCAGTACTCGTGGGCGACTTGAGGGAGCAAGGCGCTGTCGGCCTGCATGCGCACAAAGCCGTTAGACATCCACACGCCGGGCACGCAGTCGCCCACTACACGCCACAGTCGTGACATCAGGTAGCGGGGCCATGAGGCACCGGTGAGGAAGACAAACACTACCGACGAGAAGACAAACAACAGGAAAACGCTCTCACGCTCGTTGACAAAGGCCTGCAACGTCTGTCCCATCAGCGAGACGGCAATGATGAACGGCACAGCCAGGCAGATGACGTGGAAAAAGTCGCCATACTGCGGGAAACCGAACATCAACGGCACATAGTAGAGCACATAGATCACGGGCAGGACATAGACAATCTGGTGACACATCATCTTGCCGATAACCGTGGCCGCAGGACCGGCCTCAATCGCCATGGGGTCACGGCCGCCGTTGCGACGTCGGCGCTCGATGCTGCCACCATGCAGCATGGCGATACCCAGAATCATGCTCTGCTGCAGCACCAGCGGCAGGATAAATAGTAGCACAGCGCTGGCGATACCCATCGCCGGATTACCCACTGCGACTTGGCGGCTCTCGATAATGCTTCCGCTCATGCCCACCACCGGCTCGACCTTATAGGCGAGCTGCTCGTTGCCCATGGCCTGGGTGACATTGGTCAGGGCGGTGAACATGGCCTTGTAGCGCATCATCACACTCATATCGCAATAGAGCGACACGTGGGCCTGCTGTCCGCGGCCGATGCTTTGCGCGAAGTCTCGGGGCACATGCAGGATGCCATAGCATTTCTTGAGGTGCATAGCCTCCTGGGCCTCTTGCATGTTAGCGGCATAGCCCACGATAGCGACCTCCTGGGTCGCATCCATGCGACGAATGAAGTCGCGGCTGAGTTGAGTGCGGTTGTCATCAACAACAACGACCTTCTCGTTGCGCACAACCTCGGGATTATAGATAATTGAATATAAGACGGGATAAACGGCGTTGAGCAACAGGAAAAAGATGACCACACCCTCGTCGCGGAAGACGAGCAACAACTCGCGCCCGCACACCCGCAGCACTTGGACGAACCAAAGGAACAGTCTGCTATGTTTCACTTTCTCGGTCATATCATATCATCAAGGCACATACACGGGATTCAGGCACTCCTTCTTCAAGTGCCACGACAGGAGCATGGGCAGGATGGTGAACCCGATGAGTGCCGCATAGTAGAAACGTGAATAATACAGGTCGATGCCATTGAGCGCCTGGTCAACCATAATGAGGAAGTAGTACTTGATGGGCATGACAAAACCCAGTGCAGTTACCCACGAGTACATCGATTCCTGGGGCAGCGAGAAACCCGAGAACGAGAATGACACCATTCCCAACAGGGTGCACAGCATGGTGCCGTAGCGGAAGTTGGGTACAAAGCAGTACATCAGCACCGCGAAACTCTGGTTAGCCACCACGAGCAGGAACATCGCGGTCAACATGTTCCAAGGGTTGCAGTTGAGCGGGAAGTCATAACAGCGGAACATGATCCACTGGATGAACCATCCCACGGCGGTGAAAAGCACCGTCTGGGGCACCAATTTACCCACCAGGGCAAGGAACATGCTGTCACCGGCAGTCTTGAGCCACTGGCGGCTCAAACCCGACTTCAACTCCAAGCCTAACGAGAACGCTGTCACCAGCAGGATGAACAGCGAGAAGAAACAGGGAACAAAGGTCGAGTTAAGATAGAAGTTATAATTGGTGAACGGGTTATTGAGCGCATGGACGTGAGTCTGATAGGGCTGCAATGAGGATGCAATAGCCTCGTTGGGCAAGCCCACGGTGCGCAGGGCCGTCTGCACGATGGCACCATTGGCGAGCAATGACATGGTCTTGAAACCCTTGTACTGCATCGATGCGGGTGCATAGTAGGCATAGTTCACGTAGTAGCTCACCACGGGTTGCCGCCCACCCAGGGCGTGCTCTTCCACATCCTCGGGGATGAGGAAGAAACCCAGCACCTCGCCGCGTTGCACGGCATCACGGGCCTCGGCAAAGTTAGTGTATCGATGGCAGATATTCACCTGCTGCAGTCCGTTCAGGGTGCGCGAGACTTGGCGTGATATGCTACTGTTGTCCAAATCAACAATGCCGACCGGCACACGCTGCACCGAACCGCCCTTGACAAGGTCCATGAGGAACCAGCAACACAAGATGGGCATAATGACGATGAGCAGGAAATACATGGGTCGCCGCACGAGCTGCACACACCCGCGCTTGAAAGAACGTCCTATATATTTCAATACCATCATTTGTCTATTTTTCTCAACCCTCTAGATTCTCTAGATAACCTTTAACCTCTAACCTTTAACCTACTTATCAAGAATGACCGACATGCCGGGACGCAGGTTGGGCACCTTGCTCACGGGACGCATCTTGACCTCAAAGGTCTTGCTGTCATATTGGCCTTGAGCCTTAGCGGCTTGCCACACAGCATAGCTGCCCATGTCGTGGATGTAATAGACCATCATCTTGGTCTGCTTGTTGTTCAGGGCGGGAATGTGCACATATACTTCTTTGCCCATGGGCAGGTCGTTGAGCAACTCCTCGCGCACACTGAAGCTCACCCACATGTCGTCAAGTTTAGCGATCGACATGATAGGCGTACCCATGCCGACGAGTTCACCTTCCTGGAGATAAATCTCGCCCACCTCACCGTCACAGGGAGCGACGAGCACTTGATCCTCGAGCAGGCTCTCAACTTCCATCACAGTACCGCGCGCGGCGTTAGCCATGCTACGGGAAGCGTTCTTGTCCTCCTGTTGGGCACCCTTCACGGCCATGTCATACTGGGCCTTGGCGGCTTTAACCTGGGCAGTGGCGGCATCATAGGCGGCCTTGGCCTCGTCACGCTTCTGCTGGGTGGCTACACCCTGCTTGAAGAGGTTCTCGACGCGCTGATAGGTTTTCTCGGCAATGGTTTGGGCCGCGATAGCCTGTTGCCACATGTTGTAAGCACCCTGCTTGATTTCCTCGCGAGTGCCACGCTCTGCCTTCTGGTTCTGGGAAGCGGCAGCCTCTTGCATCTGCTTGGCCTGGTAATACTTGGCATCGACAGTGCTGGAATAGATGCTCACCAGCTTGTCGCCCTTGTGGACCGAGTCACCCTCATGGACGTAGAAGCGCACGATGCGCCCCGGCAATTTGCCGCTCACGCGCACCGCGTCACAATCGGCCTGACCCTGGATGGTCGTGTCGGCAGGATGGATGAGCAGGATGCCCACGATGGCGATGCAGGCCATCACCAGCGCAAAGAGGGCCAATGCTGCCAGCAGCGCCTTGTCCTTCTTGCGGACCACTGTTCTCTGTTCGTCTTTTTCCATATTATTTAGTCTTTTGTTTTACTTTCCTTATTAACTATAGTTCCTATAGATACTATCGCTACTATAGAGTTGTCTTGTCTTTAACCCTTAACCTTTAACCTTTAACCTTTAACCCTTAACCTAGTACCTCATCGTGCCCATGACCTTGTCGAGGAACTCGTGGGTGAGTTGCACATCGATTTCAGCATCGATTTTCTCGCTGTTGGCCTTGAGCCAAGCGGTCTGGGCGGTGAGCACGTCATCGACGGTGCCCATGCCCTCCTTGAAGGCCAAATCGGCGATGCGCAGGTTCTCATTGGCTTGGGCCAGATTGGCCTTAGTGGCCTCATAGGTCTTGAACGCCTCTTGATAGCGGAAAGCGGCTTGGCTGATCTGCAAGGCGATCTTCTCCTTGGCATCATCCAGTTCCAGGCGCTTGACGTTGGCCTCGACCTGAGCAGCCTTGACCTTGTTGCTCAACCCGCCCCAGTGCCACAGGGGCATCCTCAGGGTGGCGCCCACGCTGAAGGCGGCTCCAAAGCGGTTCTCAAAGCCATCATAGCTGTTGGGATTGGTGGCATGCACAGCGGCGACAGCGGCCAGCTTGGGCATCATCTCGCTGCGGGCGACCTTGACCTGCTGGTCATAGATCTTAGTGGCCAGTTCCAGCGAGCGCACGTCATGGCGCTTGCTATAGACCTCATCCAGGTTGTAGGTGGACGGGGCCAGGCTGATGTTCAACTCATCGTGGCCCTCATCGGCCAGTGTCATCATAGTGTTGACGGGCAGTCCGCACAACTGGGCCAGCAGCATGCGCGACAGCGTCACGCCATTGTCAACCTTGGTCAGGTCCACGTTGGCCTCGTTGAGTTTCACGTCAACCGCCAGCTGGTTAGCCAAGGTAGCGACACCCTCGTTGACCATCGCCTTGACGTCGTTGTCGAGTTTCTCCACCAGGCCGACATAACTGCGCGCGAGTTTCTGCTTGGCGCACAACGAGATGACCTGCCAATAGGTAGCATCCACGTTATAGATGACGTCCTCGACCTTGCCGTCGAGCATTTCCTGAGCCAATTGCTGGGCTAGCTCGGTGATCTGGTTCATCGCGGTGATCTTGCCGCCCATGTAGATGGGCTGGGTCACCGTCAGGGCACCACCCATCAGGTTGTGGATATTATAAGTCATTCCGCTCTTGGGCAGCAGCGCCACCGTGGTGGGCACATACTGACCATTGACCTGGACGGGATAGCCCGTTGTGGGGTCAATCAGCAGGTTGTAATCATATTGGCCCGTTTGGGGGTTGAACGACTTGGTGGGCAACAGCTGGTCTTCCTTGATGAGCGACACCTTGCGGGAATTGTAGATGTACCCGGCCGTGAGGTCAAACTGGGGCAGATAGGCCGCGGCGGCCTCCTTGCGCTGGTAGGCGGCCTTTTCAATACCCATCGAAGCCTGTTGTATCTCCTTGTTATTGCGCAACGCCATGTGGCGGCACGAGTCGAGCGTCACCACCTGGGCCGATGAGGCCATCGCAATCGCGCAGAGTGCTATAAAGACATATTTTCGCATTTTATCGATATCCCTTAGGTATGTTTTACGGCACAAATATATAGCATTTTTCCAACCGCAAAAAATATCTATTCCAAATTGTCACACTATTGATGAAAAATGGAACAATTATTGGAAATTTTGTCCATAAACTATATTTATTTATTTTTGCTGTTTGAAAACCATGGTGTCATGTGTTATATAGATGTCAACACGTTGATAACAATTGATGAAGACTAGCGCATTTGAACAACAAGCATCACGGCTAAGGGCTGTAGCCTTGAAAGCATCCGCAGGGGCGGGTGCCGATGCCGACACCGCCCAGGACATCGCCCAGGAGACGATGGTCAGGCTGTGGCAAATGCGCGACGACCCACGGCTGTTCAATCCCGACGGCTATGCCGCGACGATTGCACGCCACCTGACCCTGAACCACCTGCGCCGCCAGCAACCGCAGCCCATCGATGAGCGGCACAGCGCTATCCAAACTACTCCCTCGCCCCTCGACGTCATGGTTCAACGCGAGGAGGAACAGTGGCTCCAGCAGCGCATCAGGGATTTGCCGCCCACCCAACACGCCGTGCTGCACATGCGGCAGGTTGAGCACTACAGCAACAGCCAGATTGCCTCATTATTGGGCATCAAGGAAACGAGCGTGAGCACCCTGCTGGGTCGAGCGCGGCGGCAACTGCTAGAAGAGATACGTAAACAACGAGAACGAGAAAAACGATGAAACGGTATACACAGCAACACATCCAGGACTTGCTCGACAAGTTCATGAACGGCCTCACCACACTCGAGGAAGAGGCCGCGCTGGGCGACTACTTCCGCACCCATGAGGTGCCTGAGGAGTGGGAGGACTACCGCCAGATGTTTGGTTATTTCGACCGAGGGATGGAGGGCGAGCTGATTACGCCACAAGCGCAGGAGCAGCCGTTCATGCGGCTCATGGGTCGCCGTTGGTGGGGCATTGCCGCTGCAGCTGCCATCACCGCTGTCATCGTGGCAACCGTTGTGCTGCACAACCCGACATCAACGACCCAACCTGTTGTTGCCGAGGTTGCTCAAGAGGAGCCGCAAGAACAAGCAACGCCCATCGGGGAGACGCAAAATTTTGCGTCTTTACAAACGACACCCGAGCAACCTGTAGAGACGCAAAATCTTGCGTCTCAAACCGCGGCAGTTAAAACCAGCCACAAGCGCAAAAGCAACGTCCGCCGACTGCAAGCCGAGAACGCCAAACTCGCCCGCGAGAACGAGCGCTTGCAACGTGAACTGGCCGACCTGCGTCGTCGCGCCTTCATCATCGACCTGGAAGCCAATGGCTACAAGACCGTGATGAACGAGGACGGCAGCATCGTGCTCATCGACCTTGAGCAAGAGTTAGAAAATGAATTGAACAACCAACCCACTAGCAATATTCCCGCATTATGAAAACAACCAATCATATCATTATCGCGACGCTTATCGCCCTGCTCATGCCTGCAACGGCCAGCGCCAACGTGTATGAGAACAGGGTCAAAGAGGCGCTCGAGAATATCACCCAAAAGGCTAAAATCAGCAATATTGGACTCACCTACAGTACAAATACTGATCCCGAGACCGGCCAAAAGGACGGTGAACTGCGTGTCGTCAAGTTCAAACTGGGCAGCCGCGACACTTACCTGATCGACCAAGCCGTATCAGTCTATCAACAAATCAACGCCGACTCTCGAGAAGGAGAAGTCCCCTATCTGTACACGCTATGGTTTAACTCAGACAATAAGGACAGGACCTACTCGGGCATCAACCTCTATTACAGTCACGATAACAGCATCCTCGTGGGCACCGAGGCCGACAACTGCTACACGGTGGGGTTTTACCTCTCGGAGAATACCGATTATCGCCACACCTACACCCTGGAGTGGAACGATTCCGAGGGCGATAGCCTCAAGGGGCGCATCATCACCACCTTCGGCCCTATCAAGGCCAAGGCCACGAGCAATGGCTCAAAACTCATACCGTTTAGTTTCAGTTTGGATTCAAAACTCGAACCGTTTAATTTCAGTTTGGATTCTGACAGTTACGACAAGTTTGTTGAACAAATGCAGGCCGGCACTGAGGAAAAGTATCAAGCCGCAATAGAGAAAGCTTTAGCCGCTAAGGAAAAAGCCTTGGCCGCGAAAGAAAAAGCTCAAGCCGCAAAGGAAAAGGCCAAGTCTGCGAAAGAAAATATTCTTGATGAAGCTTCAGTTGTGAGGGGAAAAGTCACAGATGAGAATGGCGAACCGCTAAGTGGCGCTTTGGTATTGCCTGTTGGCAGAGGCTATGGCACAACAACTGAAATAAATGGTGAGTTCTCGCTGAGTATTCCCGACCATGTGAAGCAAATCAAGGTTTCCTATGTGGGTTATAAGACCCAGACCCTTCCTGTTGAGCCCAACATGGTTATCACTATGATACCTGGCAAGTCCGATGACAACGAGTTATCTGATCTTTTCCTGAGAGTTCCTTATAAAGATAAATCACTCACGCCTAGCAAGCCCGACACCAAGGACTGGATGAAAAAACTACTGTTTTACCTGGACAAGATACAGCACGACGGCAGCGACTCACGCTACATCTACCTTTCCAAACTCTACGAGTTGTGCAAGGACACCGAGGGCCTGGACCAGATGGACCTGAAAATCGCAGCAAAACAGCTTGAATCGGTTTATCGTCAACTTAAGGATAAGAAAAAACTCAAGGAAAACGAACTCCTCTTCCTCGAGAGCATGGTCGATCTCCTCCATAGCAAAATCAAGAACTAACCGCCATTAATCATATCAACATTTAATCCATTGTTTCATGTGAAAAATTACATGAAACAGCCATAACTACACCCTGTTATGAAACACTCCGTATTAATCATTTTACTAATTTTCAGCACTTTATTTGTCCATGCGGATATCATCACCGGACGCGTTATTGACACCGATACCCGGGAGACCTTGCCTGGTGCAACGGTTCAGTACATGCAGCAAATCGGTGAAACCAGCTATTCGGGCAGAACCGTGATAGCCGACTCGCTTGGCCGATTCTCGTTCTATACCAACGGGCGCGTAGAGTTAGAGGTGTCTATGCTGGGCTATTACAACAAGAAGAAAAACGTCATGGCGCTGTCTGATAGCCGCAAGGACACGCTCGACATCGGCGCTATCGAGCTGAAGATGTCCTCACAGATGTTGCAGATGGTCGAAGTCACGGGACATGCAAAGCGCTTTACCATGCACGGCGACACCATCGTGTTCAACCCGTCGGCCTTTAGGCTGCAAGAGGGTGCCCGCCTCGACGAACTCATCAAGCAACTACCTGGTGTTGAGGTAGATGCCAACGGAAAACTCTGGTGGAACGGCAAGCCTATCCGCCTGACGATGGACGGCGAGAGCCTCTTTGGCGGTGATGACCTGGTGAGCCAACTGCCTGCCGAGGCCGTGCAGAACATCAGGGCCTACAACAAAGCGTCGGAACTCAAGGAGCATACCGGAAAGGACGACGGCGGGGAGGACATGGTGTTGGACCTGAGTATCAAACCAGGATTCCTCGACCGCTGGTATGGCGACGCCACGGCAGGCTACAGGACCCGCGACCATTACGAGGCCGACGTGCAATTGAACCGTCTCTCCAAAAATGACCCGATCATGGTATTCGGTGACGCCAATAATGTCGCTAAACGACACAGAAAATACCAAGGCCAATATACGCTGAATTCAGGCAACGGTTTGGGGCAAGAGCAAGGCATTTCGGGCGGATACCAACACAACTGGACCCGTGAGCAGGGCTACAAAACGCTGAAAAGCTACTACAGCATCAGTGGCGGATTGGCACATGACGACAAGTGGAAAAGTTCGGGTAGCGAAACCGAGAATTATTTCCCCGGTGAGGCACAGAGCTATAACAAGACGACGGGTTTTGACCGCAGCCACTCGTTGAACCCGACCATCCTGGGCATGATGCGATGGAGACCCGACACGACCAACAATATCTTCCTGTGGGCACAACTCGAATACGACAACAACCGCTCCACCAACCGACGGGAGACGGTGCAGTCGGTCGATTCTGGCAACGGCTACGTTCCCATCATCAAGCAGCAAGTTAACACGCTGAACCGTGGGCACGAGACCAAAATCTACGCTAACGGCAACTGGACGCACTTTATCAAGGACGGTTCCCTCACACTTGCGAGCGGGCTGAGCTATAACGACCGAAAGAGCAAGCAATGGATAGACCGCACAATCACCGACTATCTGGGCAACAATTCATCGGCTCTCAGCCAATATGCCATTGAGCCTTCATCAACGTTCAGCATCAACGGCAGCATGCTCTACCAGCAATGGCTGACCAAGCAAATGATGCTCAATATGAGCTATCGATTAGACCATATCAACTATAGGATTGACAGGGATTTCACAACCGACGGCGTGGCCGATGCCGCAAACACGTTCAGCAACAGCTACCACAGCACGGGCCACACTATTACCGCAGGCACTACGTTCAATCTGGGTCCTGTGCAGCTGCTGCCCAGTGCGGCCATGACATGGAGCCGTGAGCATCAGGACTACACCCGTGCGATGCTCGACACGACCGCCGTCAGGAACCGCTTCAAGGTTGAACCCACGTTCAAGGCCTCATGGAAAGTGAACAGTGGCATGAACATTGAGCTGAATTACAGTTACAAGACCACACGTCCCGAACTGCTCCAGACCATCGGCTACCGCGACATGAGCGACCCGCTGTTCATTATCGAGGGTAATCCTGGCCTGAAGGACAGCCACACCAACGAATTTCAGTTTGCCTATAAGGCTGTGATACCCAGCAGGCAACTGTCCATCGGCTTCAACGCCAAATACAGCACGTCAGACCACGGCAACGTCACGGCGCTCAGTTATGACCTGGCGACAAACGTCTATACAAGCCGTCCCGAGTCGGTGCCCGGTAGCCGCACGTGGGAAGTGAATCTCAACTATGACCACGGCTTGGGCAACTACTTTCGCCTGCAGAACGACCTCAAAGTCACGGGCGGACGGTACTACGGTTACCTGACCATGCAGCCCACCCACGAGGAGCGTATCCTGAACCGCCAGACAAGCGTTCACCCCAAGGATAAACTGACCGTATCGTTTGACCATAACTGGATCAAGGCCGCTGCCTTTGCCGAACTCAACGCCGACCGATTGCGGTTCTCGCAGTCGCCCATCCAGAACACCACCCTGTGGAACAATAATTTCGGTATGGAGTTTGAGGCCAACTACCGCAACTTTGTGTTTGAAACATCCCTTACCGAGGCCATGCGGCGCGGCTATGCCTCCAGCGGAATGAACCGTAACCGCCTGCTTTGGGACGCTTCCATCACATGGAAAATCCTGAAAAACAAAGGCAACTTCAGGCTCTTTGCCGATGACATCCTCAACCAGGATGACTGGCGCTGGAGCAGCCAGACCGCCTATCAGCAAACCAACGAATGGCAGGACACGCTGCACCACTACATCGGCATCTCGTTCACCTACCACCTCGACGCCAAGAAGAAAGATTGACAAGACCGACATAGCCATCTTCTCTTCACTACAGTAAACAATTAATTTTTCTTGCGGTTATAGTCGAGGGTTTCTACCTGCTTCCTATCGACTATAACCGCTTCTTTACCAATCACCGAAATATATATCAATTTTTAACAAATTTGTATTAATTTCCCGTGCGTAGCACGGTTAATCATTGCGACGTTGAATTATGACACAGCAAAAACCCAGCCTTGCCACGAGGGGACAAGACTGGGCTTTTACGCTGTATGTACCGTGTTACTTGGCGGTGTAGTAGCACTTGACCTCGCCGACGGGGAGCTTGCCGACCAGCAGCAAGGGGATGCGGCTGTCGTCGGTGGCCATCCACACGCTAATATTGTCACTGGATTTCTTACCGCCCTTCTGTGTGAAGCGGAAGGTGATGCAATGGGCTTGACGCTTGCGGCCGTCACGCATCTTGATGCTCTCGACTCCCTTATAGTTGATGGTCAGGTATTCCTTCTCCTTGCCCGAGAAGATGACCGTCGTGTAATTTTTGTTGCGCGCCAACTCGTCATAGTTGAGGTTGCGCAGCATGTAAAAGACGCTGAGCATGTCGTAGGCCTGGGACTTAGCGCTCAAGTCGATTGTTGTCGTGCCACTCTTGCGGTAGCGGGTGCAGTGGGCATTGGTGTGGCTGTAGTTATAGGAGAACTTGACCACGTCACGGGCATAGTAATCCTTCTCGTGGGTAAGCTTCTCATACACCAGAGGCTTCAACTCAGAGTTAAGCGTACACTTGAGGGTGTCGCGCACAGGGTAGACCTTGTCGGCCCATGAGCGGGTTTTGCCAGTGAGTTGGGCTTTATAGCCGTTGCCCGATTTATGGATGGACAAGGTGGCATCGGCAGCATGTTTCCAAATCATGCCCCAATGATAAACAATCTCATAGTTGAGCGTCTCGTTGTTGTAGTCACGACCCATCACCTGCTGCGGCAGCACCATCGCCACCACGAGCAATACAGTTGTCAATAGCCTTTTCATCACACTCGTCAATTTATCTAAAGTGATTTTTGCACATTAGACGTTATTTGTTCCAAGAAGTTTAAAATAGGACACTCCGATGCACGGCAAATGAGGCCTCAACGTCTCTTGGCCACCTTGCGCGAGCTGATCGTGCCATCGGGCCTAGTGCTCACCTGCACAGCCACAGGCACACTATCGGCCGATGGAATGGGTTGCCCCAACAGGTTGAAGTACAAATCATCATCAGTTTTCTGGTCGATGGGGATGCCGATGAGCGAACTCGAGGGCACGGTTACCGTCGTGGTATCGTCACCGATAAAAATCGTTGTGTTCTCCATGGTCGAACCGCGGCATTTCCACAGGAAAATCTCCCCGCCCTTAAAGTCGGCCATGGCTTCAAAATTGATTGTCATCACAGCCATGGTGTCGGGTGGGAAGCACACTCTTGAGAACGGATACATGCCAATGGTCAACACGCCACCATTATTATTCTCAAACAGGTGCATGTCATATTCATTGGCATAGGGGGTCAAATTGCACTCTGATATCTTGAGCCCAAAAGGCAATGCGATGTTGAACTGGATGCCACGGGTGGAATCCACATTTGCCAGCATGACAGGCACAATGAGGCTTGAGTCAGGATAAATCTCAAAATTCTCGATATAAATCCTGTTGCGTTGCTGTGCCACAGCCACGAGCGAGAGCAGCGCGGCCATCATCACCATCATGTAACGTCTCATTATCATCTCATTTTTAAAACTTAAAGCGCAAAAGTAAACAACTTTTACATTTCCACAAAATCCCACGCCCAATTCTGACGATGAATGGCTTGCTTAATGGGCCAACAACTCATCTATCAGGGCTGTCAAGTCATTGATACCCACAACGCCATCGCCATCCACATCGGCTAGCATTTCAGTAAACTCGTCGGTCCTTGCTGACAACATGTAATCAATGAGCGAGGTAACGTCATTGATTGTCACAAGGCCATCATAATCGACATCCCCAATGATTAAATGCTCGGCTTTTAACCGCTCATAGATGAGATTGGCACGCTGGCGCAACCATCTTGCTGCCCATGTTGACTGGGTGGCATAGTTAATGGCGTCAGGATAAACGGTTTTGCTCTTTTGGATCGAGGGCTTGGCATAAGCATAGTATTCAGCGCAAAAGTCGCACAACTCATCGAGCTTATCGCCCATGAAATCTATCCACAGCTGGAACATGCGGCGCGAGACCTCGCCATTCTTGCCGATGCTGCTAATGAACTCATACTGTGCACCCGTGTAAGGGGTATTAAAGAAATCATAATCGACCAGCTTATTGAAATAACTGACTGGATAGGCTTGCATGTATCCACAGGCCCAATCCAGGTCCCAAACCGGCCCGAAAATGAACTTGCTGGTATCATCCAGCATGTTCTCGATATAAAGGAACAAGCTCTTGGGGTGGTAAATTTCCTTATTGCAGATGAGCTCGCTGAACATCATGTAGCGTGCCATGTAGTCGATATCCACATAATCGGACAGGTCCTCCCCATTGGTGACCGCACGGTCAAAGGCGTCGAAACGCGACTGGATGGTGCTCAACGTGAGGAATGTCTCGTCCTCGCCAAACTCGGGATGCTTGATGTTGACCGGAACGTCGCTGGGCGTGGAGCGGAATTTCTGCTCCTCGGGCTCATCATAGTACAGGTCCAGTTCAAGCATGGCGGCTACCGTCTCGTCGAGTACTTCCACACTGTTGTTAGAAATGCCCACCTTCTCGGTGAAATTATAATTTCCCTTATAGGTGCCGTTGATGTACAAGTCAACAGGGATGATGTGGTTGGCGGCTGGTGTGCCGATGAGGCTTGCTGCCTTCATGCCGATGGCATTGGTCAGCATCGAGCCCGTCATTTTGTTGGCAATCAGCACCCAATTCTTGCCATTAGTCAGTCCCAACGGTTTTCTCTTGCTGGCAAACTTGAGACGGTAGGGATTCTTAGCGGCGGGATCAGAAGACCACGAGGTGTTACCCCTGCCCTTGATCTTCACCGAGTCGGTCATCGAGGGGTAAACGCCAGCACCATCAATGAAAATCTCAGCATCGAGGTAATACTCCTTGCTCGTGATGTCCTCGCCGCCCACGGTGTTGATATCGATGCGGGGGACAGTCGTGCTGTGGTCGGTCAAGAAATCGACATTGACAGTATATTGCTTGCCATAGGGTACCATGCCATAAGTCCCATTAACTGACCGAGTGAGGATCATGTCACCAGGGAAGGCGACCAGGTAGGTCTTGCTGGTCCCAAAAGGCATACGGGTCACTGTACTCACCTGCTCCACCCCATCGACATAGGCACGGGCTAGAGAGTCAGACAGTTCAAAGGATGCCGTGAGCCACTTGCCGATGCCACCCACCTCAACATTGACCTCATCGTCGGTGATGACACCTATCGCATCGGTCACGACCTGGTAGTTATACTTGTTGTTAAACTTATAGGACGTGAACACAGGCAGGGCCTTGGGAAGGCTGTTATCAATTGACGCAATACTGCTCTGGGCATAGCTATAGACCCCGCCATTGAGGTCGACAACCGTCACGGTGCCATTTCTAGTCTCAAAACTGCTGACGCAGTCATCGGGGAAAACATATAGGTCACCATTATTAAATGTGATATACCTATCGGCATGGGCCATCGGTGCCAACATGACAAACACAAGCAAGGTAAAAATAACCTTACCCAGGTCATGACTGCTATCGCGACGGAAAAGAGGAATACCTTTCATAAGCATTAATGTTGTAATGAATAAGTTACCAATGTGCTGCAAAGTTACACAAATAATTCAAAACTTTGTCTTCCAACACCCAAATTCTGCCTATCCAGCGAACCGCAATGAGTGGATTGGACACTCCTGACAGCCATGCGACCTAGCGCCAAAACGGGGGTAATCGCACGACAAAACGCCCTCTGAAATGCCACAAGCAAAATTATTATTTATCAAAGTTGCCATTCATGCTGTGCAAGTTGTTTAAAAAAGGGTGCGGATGCTTGTCTAACCTCTAAACACCTAAAACCTAAAACCTAAAACCTTAGCGCCTTGGCGATTTAGCGTGGGGCCAGGAAGCAGCTGAACACTACCAAATGATGGTCAAAAAGCAAAAAATCGTTGAATTACTTGACAAAACACCAACAATATTGTAATTTTGCAATGTCAAAATTATTGTTTTACCATTTATTAAGTTGATACCATGAACGACATGAAGACAGAAATCAAGAAACGCGCCCTGTGTGAGCAACGGGACAAGGAGTTCCTGAGCCTGTACCACGCCACCCTCGACGCGATGCTCGAGCAGGGGATGGACGAGAGCCAGGCTCGCCGCGCCGCAGTCAAGTTTACCATCGCCAACGGCCATCCCCACTACCACGTGGACCACGAGCGCGCCTACCGCTGCGTGTGTCACCTGCTCAATGCCGAAGACAAGAAAGCCAGCAACGCACGCACCTATCGCGCCATCGACGACACTACTGTTGCCAAAAACCGGCTAAGGCGCCAGATGTGGTATGAAATCACCCAGCATGTCAAGGAACTGCGCGATCAGGGCATGAGCACCAACCGCGCCATCGACCACGTGCTGGAACACTGCCGAGCCTCACGGTTTTTCATCACCCCGTCGACCGCATTGACCAAAATATGCACCCAGTCGCGCCGTCGCGCACTACGCTAATTATTCACCAATAAAAACTTAAATCACCATGAACATCCACACCACCCGTCGAGCCAAGTACCGCATCGACATCAGCATCGACCTGAACGAGATCCAGCAGGCCATCTACACCGAGGGGCAATGGCACCCCTCCAACAACGCCACCGCTTGGGGCGTGAACAGCAGCAACGAGCCCATCATCGACCGCCGCGTGCGTGAGGGCCTTGACGACCTCATGGCCCGCATGAGCGGCTACATCATCGGCCAGAACATCAATTTCAATCTCAAGAGTGGCAACATCATACTTGCCATCGGGCTTGAGCATCGTCCGCTACTCACTATTGCCGACAACCTGAAAAGCGCCATCATCGCCGCGCTAGCCAACTACACGTTGATGTCGCTCTACGGCGACGAGGACAGCATCTATGGCACAGCCTGGCGCATGCACCGCGCCCGCGTGATGGTGCTACTCGCACGACCCTAATGTAATAAAACTTGACAAGAACGGCCATTAGAACTCATTTTCATGGGTCTTTTGGCCGCATTTCTCATTAAAGTGCATTATCTTTGCAGCAAATCTTTCACGTCTAAAAACATTTTTACTATGAGACGATTTCAAACTTTCCTATTTTTTCTTTGTTTAGCAGTGACTAACTGCGTGTGGGCTGGACCTATCACCGAGAGCCAGGCTAAGGCTGTCGCCGAAAATTTCCTCGCCAGCCATGGTGCATTAACGGCTAGACTGATAACGGCCCACAAGGCGCCACGCATGGGCGCTGCGCCGACCAGCAGTCAGGCGGCCTACTATGTGTTTAACGGTGACCGCAGCAACAGTGGTTTCATCATCGTTGCCGGCGATGACCGCGCTCCTGCCGTGCTGGGCTACAGCGACCGCGGCACCTTTGACGCCAACGCTGTTCCTCTTGCCATGCAGGAATGGCTCGACGCTTATGCCGACCAAATCGAGGAACTGGACAAGGGCGCTCAAGCTGCCCCACAGCTCCAGGCCAGACCGGCCATCAGGCCCCTGGTGCCGGCAGTCTGGTCACAGAACAACCCGTTCAACATCCTATTCCCCTTCCTGCCTAACGGCAAGCACGCCTATGTGGGCTGTGTCGCCACGGCATTTGCTCAAGTGATGTATTACTGGCAATGGCCCGCTCGCCCCACCCGGTCGATTTCCGCCTATACCAGCACCTACGTGATTAGCAGCACTGATACATTAAAAATCAACATGCCCGAGTTGCCCGTCATCGACTTTGACTGGAGTGCCATGCAGGACACCTACTTGACCACTGACACCACCTCCCAAGCCGCATTGGCAGCCTCCACGTTGAGCTTGTATTGCGCCCAAGCTGTGGAGATGACTTTTAAGCCCAACGCATCAGGTGCCACCACTTCCAGCGTGCCCCTCAGGGCCACCACCTACTTTGACTATGACGCTAGCGCCCACATGGAGGGCCGCGAGAGCTACACTACTCAAGGGTGGGCCGACCTGCTCTATGCCGAGTTAGCAGCCGGACGCCCTGTGATCTACAGTGGCAGCAAGAAGAACAGTGGCCACGCCTTCATCTGCGATGGCTATGACGGCAACGGCATGTTCCACATCAACTGGGGCTGGAACGGTCAGAGCAACGGTTACTTCCTGCTCAACGTGCTCAATCCCGACCTGCAAGGCACGGGTAGCGCTAGCGGCACCTATGGCTACATCTACTCCCAGGGCGCAGTCGTGGGCTTCCAGCCCAACAAGGGTGGCCAGCACATCTTTGAGGTAACAGCCGAGAATGTCCTGCTCAACAGCTACATTGGCACACGTGACTACTCGACCGACCCGTTCACGGCCTATGTTTCGGGTGAGTTCCACAACTATACGTCCGACACGCTTGACCTGCGCTTTGGCTGGGGTCTCTTCCAGGGTAGCGAGATGATCGAGAAGCTCTACGGTGCCTCCAACCACACCCTCCGTCCCGGCTACCTCCACCGCCACACAAACCGTGAACTGACGTTTGGCGCGGGCTTGACCAGCGGCACCTACCGCATCATGCCCATGTGCACTGAGTACAGCAACCCGAATGGTTGGCGTCCTTGCGCCGGTGCCGAAAGCAACTACATCGAGGTGACCATCGACGGCAACAACTGCTACTTCGAGGGTCATGGCACTGCCGCTACCACCAACTACACGGTTAACGACATCACCTACACTGGCTTCATGCATCCCACCCGCCCGGTGGACATCAACGTCAACATGACCAACAACGGCCAGTCAGACAACGTGCTGCTATACATGTTCGCTAATGGCACTTTCATTGGCACTGGCTATGTGGGCTTAGTGCCTGGCGAGACCGGCGACATCCCCTTCAGATTTGTGCCCGATGCTGCGGGAACCTATACCCTCACCTTCTCGTTCAATGATGACGGTAGCAATCCCATCGCCACCCGCACGATCACCATCAACGCGATGCCCGCTGCCAATCTCTCGGGATCTCTCCAAGTGCTGAATGCTACTGATTATGTCATTAACGACAATAAGTTCAGCGTAGTGCTCACCGTTACCAACAACGGCTCAACTGCCTACAACGAGGACATCTCCATCAAGATGTACAAGCACATCTATGGCAACATGGGTACGACTGTACAGGCCATCAACAAGCCCTTGTCACTGGCTGCCGGAGCAACCACTACCATCCAATTTGACTTGGACAACGTCATCAACGGCTGGGAATACTTTGTCAATCTCTACTACTACAGCAGTGGTTCACAAGTAAATCTCACTAGCTCATATTACCACACCATCGTCTTCCCCGAGGAACCCCAAGTTCTCATTGGCGATGTTAACGGCGACAACGAGGTGACCATCAAGGACGTGACCACCTTGATTGATTACCTGTTGGATAGTAATACCAGCATCAATGCCGATGGAGCCGACGTCAACCGTGACGGCGACATCACCATCAAGGACGTGACACAACTCATCGACATGCTGCTCAACAATCAATAATTGTTCTTTCAACCTCTTTATCCAGGGCCTGGGATTTGCTTTTCCCAGGCCCTGGTTCATTTCTAGGGGGTAGCCCTTAATGAAAATCAGCGCCCCGCCAGTAGAGGGTGTGTCATAATTCATTTGCTGGAATATTAACCGCCCTAGGGGCGGGAAAACTTGTGCAAAGGCCATGAAGTTTACTTCAATGGCTGAGGTGCCGCCAAGTTTCGGGAAATTAAAACAATTTTTGCATTAAAATTATAATAAATAAAATTTTTATTTAATTTGTTAAATAATTTGTTTAAATTTTTCGGCCGTAGGCCGATATATATAGCGACATTGCAATTGTGACACAGTCTCCACAAGATCTACTATCATTAACTCCCTGAAAACAAGAATATATTTTCATCAAACTGACGTGTTTTTAGAAGAAGATTGATTATCTTTGTCCCAAAATTGAATTATTAACCTCAACTCATCAATTACCTTATCATGAATAGAATCAGATTCTTCACGCTCATGACTTGCCTTGCTGCAGCATGGGCTGCGACAGGCGCTCCCGTCAGTGAATCCCAAGCGAGAATCATTGCCGCCAATTTCCTGTCCCGGCAAGCCGAGAGCCCCAAACTGGCATTCAAGGCGCCAATGGGCTCGGTCACACCTGCCGCAGGCCAGGCAGCATACTATGTGTATAACGCTGCCACGGTCAACAGGGGCTTTGTTGTGGTGGCTGGTGATGACCGTGTGCCCGCCATCCTCGGGTATAGCGACTCGGGACATTTTGACGCCGCCGACGTGCCCCCAGCCATGCAGGAATGGCTCGACGGCTATACCGCACAGATCGAGGCCATCGCCGCCGGGGCAAAACCCGAGCAACGCACTACCGCCAGAGCGGCAATCGCCCCGTTACTACCCGTGCGTTGGGGACAAGGAACACCTTACAACATCAAACTGCCTCACATCAACGGTAGCGAGAATGCCCATGCCTATACGGGCTGTGTCGCCACGGCAATGGCACAAATCATGGCCTACTGGCAATATCCTCCACGCCCCATCACCACGATCCCTGGCTACACCTCTAACAGCGGCAAGACCACCGAGGTGTATATGCCCGCCCTGCAGCCCACCGACTTTAACTGGCAGAACATGCAGGACACCTATTACACTAACGACACTACCAGCACGAGCGTCGATGCGGTATCTACCCTCATGCTCTACTGTTCCACTTCGCTGCAGTCCAGTTTCGGAACGACCGGGACCGGTGCCTATACCCGCAACATCCCAGGGCGCCTCATCACCTACTATGGCTTCAAGAACTCATGCCATTACCTGTACAGGAAGTACTTCAGCACCCAATCATGGGAAGACACCATCTACGCTGAGCTGGCCGCGGGACGGCCTGTTGCCTATGCCGGAAACAAGCAGTCGGCGGGCCATGCCTTCGTGTGTGACGGCTATGACGGCCAGGGCATGTTCCACATCAACTGGGGATGGGCGGGCAAGAGCAACGGCTATTTTCTGCTCAACCTGCTCAATCCCAGCGCCGAGGGCATTGGCAGCGCTGCTGGCGCCTATGGCTATGTCCTGGGACAAGGCATCGGGGTTGGCCTTGAGCCTGACGATGGCACCAGCGGTGTTGCGGCATTCACGTTCGACGATCTGGTCATCAACTCCAGTGTCACCACCCGCGGTGCAGCATCGTCCAATTTCTCGGTCACCGTGTCGGGAAAATTCGTCAACTACACCAATGTCTCAGCGAGATTCAGTCAGGGTTGGGGCCTGTTCAGGGACGGCGAGATGATCGAGAACCTATTTTACCGCAGTTCGACCGGCGAGATCGGCAACGAGGGCTATATCACCGTGAGCGCCCGATCATTGAACTTCGGGGCTGGCCTAACCAGTGGCACCTACCGCATCCTGCCCATCTACACCATCTATGGCGCCGATGACTGGCACCCCTGCATCGGGTCAGACGTGAATTACATCGAGGTGACAATCAACGATACTTATTCTTGCTCCATCAGGGGCTATGGCAATGCTGGCAGCACAACCGCCTACACGGTGAACAGCTGCGGTGTCGAGGGCACCCTCAATCATGGCAAGCCCGTGGTGATGAACCTCAACCTCACCAACACGGGCACATCGACCAACGACATGGTTTACATGTTTGTCAACGGTGAGTTCACAGGCATGGGACTCGCCAACCTGGGCAAAGGTGAGACCGGGAACATCGTTTACCGCTTCACGCCCACCACGGCGGGCACCAAGACCATCACGTTCTCGCTCAAGGAGAGCGGCACGCCCGTCCTTTACACCAAGCGGGTCACCATCGCGACCATGCCTACTGCCACGCTCGACGTGTCCTACCGCATCCTGAACATCACCGACGAGGATAACCGTATCATTACCGCCGACCGCTACAGCATCATTGCCGATATCACCAACAACGGGACGACGACCTACAACGAGGATTTCTCGGTGCGTCTGTACCGCGTCAACAACGAGAGCACTAACGTGGGAACCGAACTGCTGAGCCAATCGCAACCCCTCGTGCTGGGCGCCGGTGAGAGCACAAGCCTCCAGTTTGACTTTGACCACGACCTGATTGATGGCTGGAAATACTTCTGTTATTTGTACTACTACAGCGCCGGTGAGGCCATCGGCACAGGCACGAAGTGGTACACATTAAATCTGATCAATGCCCCGACCACGGGCTATAGCGTGACGACAAGCGTCACCCCGGCCCAGGCAGGCACCATCAGCCTCACGGGCGGTGTGCTTGTCGGCAAGGCTCAGGCGGGCGACACAGTCACCTTCACCGTGACTCCCGCCGCGGGCTACACCCTGGGCACCGTCAACGTGAACGCAGCCAGTGGCGATTCCATCGAAACCACCCTGGACAACGAGAGCGGCATTTACAGTTTCATCATGCCAGAGCAGGCGGTGACCGTGAGCGCCACATTTGATGCCATCCCAGTTTACAGCATCGCGGTGACACCAAGCAATGATGCGGGTGGGCGCTGCAGCCTGAGTACCGAGGCCGCAATGGCGGGAGAGACTGTGACCATTACGGCCAGTCCTTACGTGGGCTGGCAATGCGACAGCGTCACCGCAACCGCTAGCGGCACCCCACTGGAGGTGAATCAAGGCATTGAAGGAGGGTACAGCTTCACCATGCCCGAGGGCGATGTGGAAGTGATGGTCTTCTTCTCACGCTCCTCAGGCAACCTGTTTGAATTGGTCGAGATGCGGAGCAACATCACCGAGGGAGGAACCTATGTCCTCGTGAGCCGCACCCACGACAAAGTGATGAGGCACTGGAGCGAAGGCGATGACACGTTCCAGGCCGATGACGTAACAGGATGGGCCAATGAGGGCAAATCCATCGTCAGGGTAAACGATGAGGCTGGTTTCTTCACGATGGCTCAAGTGGCCGACACCACCGTCTCGAGCAATGAGCGCACGGCGGCCTATCTGACCAATGGCAACGCCTACATGCGCACCAGCAACTACAATGTGCTCATGCAGGACGGGATTGTGGCCGAGAGCCGGGCATGGATGTACATTGGCAACGCTAGCAACTGCCTCATCCGCTTCAAGGACAGCACGAGCGGGAGCAACAGCAACTGGATTGTGCGCTATGACAGTGAGGGCGACGAGTTCAAAGTCATGAACTGGAATGTCACTGGAGCCGAGGGATCACGCGTGTGGCTCTACAAGTTGGTTGACGCCTATAACGTTACCACCGCTGCCAGCGAGGGCGGCACGGTAACCGTGACAGGTGGACTTGTTAACGGCACGGCACAGGTCGGCGAGACGGTCACCTTCACCGCCACCCCCGACGAGGAGTTTACGCTTGCCGTGGTGAGCGTCACGACAGCGACGGGACAGAATGTCGAGTTCACCATTGATGATGACGGCATTTACTCCTTTGTCATGCCTGCCGAAGGGGTTACCATCGGTGCCACCTTTGAGGCCTCCAGTCCTGGTTACTTGCTCGGCGATGTGAACAACGATGGCGATGTGACCATCAAGGACGTGACCAGCCTGATTGATTACCTGTTGAGCGGCAGTGGTGACATCAACATGCAAGCAGCCGATTGCAGCGTCGACGGCAGCGTCACAATCAAGGATGTGACCGCCCTCATCGACTATCTGCTCAGCGGCACCTGGCCTTAACCGTTATTTCAACCTCACATACTGGACTTGGGAGTTTGATGTTCCCAAGCCCAGTTTTTACCACCCGCTAGCCCTCTCCCTTGATTTTTCGCCATTCCATCCGTCACATCCGCTATATCCATCACTTCCGTTATATCCGCTAGCCATTTGATAATAAGAGACAAGCGCGGCAGTGTTGTCCATGTGAGGGTGTTTCATAAATTGCAATGTCGCTACATATATCGGCCTACGGCCGAGAAATTTAAACAAATTATTTAAAAATTTTATTTGTTCTATTTTTAATACAAAATTTGTTTTAATTTCCCGCCCGAAGGGCGGTTATAATTCCAGCAGATAAATTATGACACAGCCTCATCACCCGCCTGTGGAGACGCAAAATCTTGAATCTCAATATTTTAATTAATAAATTTGTTTTAATTTCCCGTGCGTAGCACGGTTAATAATTCCATATAGCCCACGTTAGCCATTGCCCTTGATTCTTGCTTTTCCCTGCTCTTTGACATAGCACGTCATACTCTATCATCTTACCTTTGCAGCGTGAGGACAATTTTCTGCTTTTAACAATTCGTTAACAATTCCGCACGCCACTCCACACAATCAAGCGACAAAGACACCCATTGACAATCAACGGGTTACAAAAATCACCACCAAAACCCCTCCTGTCTTTTGACACCCCACCAACCCTCAGAAGCCTCAGACTTCTCAGTTGTTTGAAAAAAGAGCGCGTCAGCCCATTAAATCCTTAGCGGCTTCGCGCCTTAGCGTGAGGCCAGGAAGCGGATGCCACTCTAACCTTTAACCTCTAAACTCTAAACTGCTCGCGCAGCGAGCATATTAAAGTTGTTTCAATGTTGTGCACGTTGTTTGAAACCTTCGCGCCTTTGCGCCTTAGCGTGGGGGACCAGAGCGCGGATGCCGCCTAACACCTAACACCTAAAGCCTAAAACCTTAGCGTAACGCTGTTTTTTTGAGGGCTATTCCTCTTGACAGATTGAGAAAAATGGTGCATTAGCTTGCAGGATTGCTACATAAAGACTATTTTTGCGACATATTTAATTTAACAAGTTGAGGAAAAAAGCTATCAATTATTTAATCTATTGGTATTATGAGAATTTTAAAACTATTTATGGCCCTAATGAGCCTTGCCATCGCCCTGACGGCTGTGGCAGAACCCATTACCGAGTCACAAGCCCAAAATATAGCCGCGCAGTTCCTTGCGGGGCAAAACGCTCGTCCCACGACACTGCGCCGCGCCGCAACTGCCACGGCGGCAACTTCAGGTGATCATGCCGCCTATTATATCTTCAACGCCGGCGGGCTTAACGACGGATATGTGATTATTGCTGGCGATGATCAAGCCTTGCCCGTGCTGGGCTATAGCGACACCGGGACGTTTGACAGCGACAACGTGCCGCCGGCGATGCAAGAAATGCTTGATGGCTATGCGGCTCAAATGGTAGCAATCCAAGAGGGCGCAATGGCCGCGGCGGTCAATTCACGCGTTGCTATTCCTCCGCTGGTGAAAGCCCAATGGAACCAACGGCAGCCTTACAACATCATGATGCCCACGATTAATGGTGAGCGCGTGTTGGCTGGATGCGTGGCCATCGCGATGGCCCAGGTCATGCACTACTGGCAGTGGCCGGCAAGCATCAGCGGACCGATTCCTCCTTATACTTCAAAAACCAATGAACTCAGCTTGCCCGAACTTCCGGCTACCAGTTTCAATTGGTCCATGATGCAGAACACTTATCTCACCAGCGACACCTTGAGCGTGAAAAGTCTAGCCGTCGCTCATCTTGTGCTATACTGCGCTCAAGCGCTCAAAATGGACTTCGGCACCAAATCATCGGGCGCCTATACACCCGACATCGCATATTTGCTTTCAGAGTACTTCGGCTATCACTCTGGCATACGCTGCATCAACCGTTACAGCTATAGCGCACAGGGCTGGGAAGATGCCATCTACGCCGAACTGGCCGAGAATCGCCCCGTTATCCTTTCGGGCAGGAAGAGAAGCGGCGGCCACGCCTTTGTGTGCGACGGCTGTGACCAATATGGCTTGTTCCACATCAACTGGGGCTGGAACGGACAGAGCAACGGCTACTTCGCGCTCAACGTGCTCAACCCCGACATGCAAGGCACGGGTAGCGCCTCGGGAGCCGAGGGGTATATCCTTAACCAACTCGCCATCGTCGGCATCAAGCCGGGAACCGGTGGCTCCCGCCCAATCAACCTCTCAGCAACTGAGTTGACACTGACAGGATACACCGAGAACCGGTCATCGACAAGTGATAACTTCACGGCAACGATGTCGGTCGATCTGGATAACAATTCTGGTCAAACCCTCGAGGGGTCCTATGGATGGGGACGCTACAGCGGCAACACGCTGGTCGAGGTCATCAGTGAATACACCTGTAACCTTTTGCCCAATTATTACTATGGCATTGAGGACGCAACGGTCAACTTTGGCGCCGGCATTTCAACCGGCACTTTCAAGATCATGCCCATCTACCGCAAGGACGCCTCGAGCAATTGGGAACCGTGCCAGGGAGGCAACCGCAACTACATCGAGGTGACCATCAGGGGTAACCATTGCAGTTTCAAGGGCTATGGCACGGCGGCAATTTCTAATTATTCGGTGAATCAAATCACCGTCAACGGCACATTGCACCAGAACCGACCAGTTGACATCACCCTGAATCTGACCAATATCGGGGACACAGACCATGACGTGATTTACATGTCAGCCACCAGTTATCTGTCGGGCACCGAATACCAGTCAATCGGCATTGCTGATATTGCACCCGGCCAATCGGGTGACGTGGTCTTCCGTTTCATGCCCGAAACGCCAAGCACCTACAATCTGAGCTTCTCGCTGAACGAGGACGGCAGCAATCCTTTCGGCAACAAGACAATCAGCATCACGGCCATGCCCGAAGCTTATCTATCAGGCACCATTCGGGTGCTTAACGCCGATAATGTCAATTATGTCATCAATGGTGACAAAATCAACGTTGAGCTCAATGTCACCAACATGACTGGAAATACCTACACTGAGGATATTTCGGCGATCCTGTGCAAGCATATTTATGACAACTCGGGAACTAGGATACAAGCCAAGACCCAATATCTGGTATTGGCACCCCATCAGAGCACTACACTACGATTTGAATTTGATAACGTGGTCGATGGATGGAATTACTTCATTATGGGCATGTACTACAGTAGCGGCGAAATGCAAAGATTCTGCAGCACGCCATGGTACATAATGAACGTGCCCGACGAGCCCATTCATGTCCCCGGTGACGTGAACGGCGATGGCGAGGTCACCATTGCCGACATCAACAGCATCATCGATGTCATGCTCAGCAACGGTACAAATCCCGCTGCCGACGTCAACTATGACCGCGAAATCAATATCTCAGATATCAACAAGGTCATCGACTACATCGTGAAATAACTGATATTAGATAAGAGATAACAGATATTAGATAATAGATGCTTTGTAGAGACGCAAAATTTTGCGTCTCTATGATTTGGTTATCAGCTCTTTATACCCCACATCATTACTGATTGTGATTCCATCCTTGGGCTGCAATAATTAAACAAGTCGCACAACCCGATTGGGCTGCGCGACTTGTTTAAAAGCTATTACCGTTCAATGGAGCGGACTCATTTCACCACCTTAATGGAGGACGATGAACCGTCATCGAAGCGAATGACCACGATATTCACACCCTGGAAGGGCACAGCGCTCTCGGCGCCCATGATGTTGTAATATCGGATGCTCTCGATAGTCTTGTCGGCGGGAACTTCCACAATAGCCGTGGGAGGTGCCGGGTCGCTAGGCATGTCGAACGGATAGACTGTGTAACCATCGGGGGTGTTTTCGCCCGCATTGGGCTTACCACTGTTAAAGCTCATGCCATTGTTGTTACTATCCACATAAACCGCGCCATGGAACGAGTACAAGGTGCCGGTAACAAGGCCTTGCGGCGTTGCGTACATGTCATGTTGAGTCCTGTTATGCAGCCAATTCACCTTGAAGATACCATCCAGGTCATAGCCATTGACCTTAGATCCCTCGGGGACAAATGAGCTGAAGTAATTGCCATCGATCCACACACCCATGATGTGGGCTACCTCTTGGGTCTTAGGATTCATGAAATAGAAGCGCTTGCTCGTGTCTACTGCGGGCACAATGTTAGTGCCGGGGCCTACGCCCTCAGCCACGAGGTTCTTTTCCAGGAAGTTGAAGGACATGTACTGGTTGTAGTAATAGATACTGTCAGGATGGGTGCTCTCCTCGTTGTAGTCACCATTATACCCGGGATAGCCCACCACATCGGTGTTATGCACTGGGTTATCAGTGAGCACGATGCGGTGATTCACCTTGTCAGCATAGGTACCCTTGATGGTCAACGCGTTGATGGTCTTGTTCAGGTATTCTTCAGGGTCATTGCTCACGTTGCTGAAGTCGAGGATGACCCAGTTGCTCTGGTCCCAAGGCCTGGTTTGCAGACCGATGTCGGTAACGTAGTCAATCTGGCCCGTGGGCACATCTTCCTTACGGAAGTTAGAACGGTTATCATCCTTTGCCCACAGGTATCTCACGTTGCCATTGACAACAGCCCAAGTGCCCACGAGGTCGTCACACACTACGACATCGGTCTTGTTCTCCTCATCACGCTCGATGTAACTCAAGGGGGTGTAGGCATAGTAAGCCGAGTCTTTAGCGATGATGTAACCGATGTAGGCCTCACTGTTAACCTTAGTGGTGCCCTCCTTGGTGATGTTGGTCGTGTTGCCAGCAGTCCATTGGGCAGCATCATCCTGCTTGATGAGAAACGCCTGATTGTCCTCGGTGATGTCATACATGTTGGCGATGGTGTGTACCTTGCTTTGGAGGTTACTGCTAGCCTCGACCAGCTGGTTATAAGTGACATAGACGGGATTATCGGGCGTAGAGCCGTTCTCAAGATCGGGAGTGAGCGTCAAGTCAACTGGTATCTTGGCAATGGACATCCTGTTCATCGCGCGGTTGACGGTGATGCGGTAAACACCAGCAGGAATCTTGAAGGCATTGTCTGGACGATCGCCATACAGAATTTCGTCGTTGGTTCCATCACCTACGAGAGTCTGGTTCTCATAGGCCGCCAAACGACCCCAAACCTGTCCCCAGTCATTGGAGCCTTGACCCGTCTGCCATGTTGTACCTGCATCGATGTGCTGGGCCAGGCTGAAGTAGCCATACCTATCATCACCCATGCCATTGACGTCACGGATGCCCTTGAAGTAAACATCAAGATAGTATTCCTGGCTATTAGGATTGTAGTTGAACCTTGGGCCAGCGGCAACCCAACTAGTGCGTCCCATAGCGGTTCCCAGCAGGTAAAGATCGGGCTCAGTCTCATAGAACTCTGCGCGGATGGTTACATTAGCAGCAGGCATCTCAAAGTGGTAGTTGTTTCCATCGTCAGCTATAGCATCAGGGGTGAGGACAGTAACCTCGTTGGTCGTGTGATTGGTCACGATCACACGGCTGATGCGGTAACCCCAGTTGGTGCTCACGCGGAACTGCACGGTCTCGCCCTGCTGGGATTGGCCTTCCCAAACGCCCGAATTAATCGTGACGTAACCTCCATTGCTGGGATCCCACTCGACATCAACGTTGTAAGACTGGGCAAGCTTATAGAGCCACACGCGGGTATCAGCGTCTGAAGTGCTCATGACCTTGAACGAACGGTCACTGTCATCATACCTGATGGTATGTGACGAGTTACTGTAACTATCACCCTTGAACCAGCACAGGTAATTGTAATTGGTACCACAGTACATGATACCGCGAGAATAGTCATTGACGCTCGTCGTGATGAGCAGGTTTCCCTCATCGTTGCCCGTACCAATGCGGATGTAGCCGTTGTTCAAGGTGCTAAGCCTAGCTACCCTGCGGGTATTTCCGCTGTAGGTCGAGTCCTTGGCGCCTATCATCTTAACCATGCATGCGTTGCCATTGACTTTCACCTTGGTCTTGTCGGCATTCATCCACTGGACGATATCGGTCGAGGGAAAAGTGGCATCATCGGTCTTCTTGAAGCTCATGACCTTGTCGTGATACTGGCTCACGATGATATAGGTTTCCCCGTCGACAATCTGGGCGCGCTGGGTCACCAGCTCAAAGATGTCACCATCGAGCTTGTCATAGGTGATTTCCACCGAGCCAAAGCGCACAGGCTTACCGTCGGCAGTAGTGAACATGAACGCCATCGTCGAGCCTTCCCACACGCCGTCATAGCCGTTGTTGGTCACATAATAATTGCCCAACTGACCGGGATAGGTGAAGTTGCTCACACGCGAGATGGTCGTGGGTCCCCAGTAGAAGCAGTCCAGGTTGTCCTCGGTGTAGTTGTCCACGCAGTGAAACACGACCTTCTTGATGATGTAGTTAGCCGAACGCACCTCAAACGTCTTGGCTCGGCGCTCAACGAGGTAGTTCTCATTGTCGAGACCATCGGTAAAAGTCATCATGATACCATCCTTGACGCAGTAGTAAACACCTGTACCATCCTGATACAGACCCTCTCCACGGTTGATGGTCACGGTGTACTCACTGGCCCAATTCGGCAAGGCGAAGGCCAGCGCCATCATAAATAAAAGTAATTTCTTTATCATAAACTATTGCATTTAGTGGGTTCTATTCATCACATTATAGCATCAACTCAGGTGAACCCATTGTCCCAGTCATGCTTTTTTGCACTCTCTAATATACTAATATAAATGTCTTGAAACTTGGTTATAGTTGAAACGAGTATCTAGAAGACATGATTATAACGTGCAAATATAATCATTTATCACTAAACCCAACAAAATGTTGGCAATTTTTAATATTTCGGCTCATGAAATCGGTTTTATGTTGTATTTTTGCAACAACTAAAGGATAACCGACTATGAATAGACGAGAGATGATCAAGATGACCGGGGCAGCCGCCGTGGGAGCGACTGTACTGGGAATACCCATGGGTGCTGATGCCCAAGAGCAAACTAACGGTGTAAACCTTCCAAAGCGTCGCCTCAAGGTACTGGCTATCGGCGCTCACCCTGATGACCCGGAGACGTGCTGCGGCGGCACCATGTGCCTGTTGACCGAGGCTGGCCACGAGGTGGTGTGTGTCTATCTCACGCGAGGTGAGGCAGGCATCGCCGGCATGAGCCACAGCGACGCAGCCGCCATACGCGTGGTGGAGAGCGAGAACGCCTGCAAGGTGACTGGGGCACGCCACATCTTCATGAGCCAGGTGGACGGGAATACCGAGGTCAACCTGGACCGCTACAAGGAGATGCGCGAACTCATCGACCAAGAGAACCCCGACATCGTGATGACCCACTGGCCACTCGACGGCCACCGCGACCACGCCATCTGCGGCATCCTCGTTATGGACGCCTGGCGACGATTGGACCGCCGCTTTAAGCTGTTCTACTTCGAGGCCATGTCGGGCACTCAGAGCCAATTGTTCCATCCCACCCACTGGGTGAACATCGAGAGCGTGCTGGAACGCAAACACGAGGCATGCAACTGCCACGTGAGCCAACACATGGAGGACATCTACGAGTGGCACGGCACGATGGAGAAGTTCCGCGGCCTCGAATGCCGCTGCAACGCCGCCGAGGCCTTCGTCCAGCACATCGACGGCCTTCCCACCCTGCTGTAGCCTACTCAGACAACAGCTTTAAGGCATCAAGTACAACGCTCAATTATTAAACAATCGTGGCGCGGGGACCTTTCCTCGCGCCACGATTCTTATATTGCTGAATGATTCCTACTAGAAAGTGAAACTGGCACCCACCATGCAGCCGATGCGCTGTGCACCCTGACCGTAGAGGATGTCATAGCGACGGTTCAACAGGTTGTGGGCCTGTAACCAGATGGTGATGTCGCTGTTGAGGCGGTAGCTGGCACCGGCGTGCAGGTTGATGACATCGTCCATCTTTTCGAAATAATAGCTTTGTGGAACGAGGTTTTCTCCCTCATAATAGGAATAGGGCAACTGTGAGAACAGTGCCATGCGGCCACCGCGGTACTCAAGACCAACGTCAAACGTGAGCGGACGCCACGGGTGCACCTTGATGTCAAAATTACCCACGGTTGAGGCGCGGTCCACGCCCAGCTTGTAGTTGTTGTAGTGCTTGTCGGTGGGGAAGAACTCGTCATCACGGGGTGCATACTTGAAACTCAGTGCCGCCTCGATGAGCGAGCGGTACTTGTAGTTCAATTCAGCTCCTATCCAGTAACCACGGCCATCGATGACGGTGTAGGTGCTCATGAAGCCTGAGTTCAATGCAAGCTGAGCATCGCGGTACGGCAGAGCAATGCCAGCAGGCAACTCTCCTGCCGCAGCTTGGTAACGGTACATGATGCCCGGCTGCCGCTTGACGATGGCATAACCCACCGAGAGCTTGGCGCTCAAACCCTGGAAAGGACCAATCTTGAAGCCCGTTTCGGCATCGATGGGCGTGTAGATGCTACCATACATCAACTGCGGACAGTCATAGCGGTGGTTGGCATAATGGGTGGGCACTCGATAGCCCAACAATTTACCACCTAGCGCATTGGCATAGAACGTGAAGCCATCTACCAACGCCAAGTTGAAACGCACGTTGGGCGAGAGGCGGAAGACAGCTCCGTCGCTGAAACTCAAGTGGACATTAGCGCCCAGCTGCAGCTTGTACATGTCACCATGAATGGTGTAAGTGGGCGAAAGGGTTATCAGGCCCACCTCATCAAACAGGTCATACTCGCTTGAGGTGCGCGCCTTAGCGCCGCGGCTCAGGTACTCGCCTTTAATGATCAGGCCAGCGGTGGTCAACTCGTTGATATTATAGGTACCACCCAGGTTCAAGATACCCCAGTTGTCATGGGCACCATGCTTATAGAGCTCGTTGAACGGCTTGTCATAGGCTGCGTGGCCATACTGCAAGCCCACATTGTAGAACAACGGCTTGTTCAGGAAATCAAAGCGGCTCTTCCAGCCCGCATTGATATTGAAGTCAACAAAGGTCTGTTTCTCCTTCTCCCAGTCATAGGCCGGGGTGAGGCGCGTCATGTATACCTGACCTGTCTCATCAATGCCTCCTATAACATCCACCGCGTTCCAGCCGCCATAATAATTGTAGTTGTCGATGTGAGCCTTAGCGCCCAGAGTAAGAGTACCGGTACCGATAGCCCTGCTATAGTCCACCGCGAGGACATTGTCGTTAAGCTTCTGCTTGTTGCGGTTCTCATCGAGGGTGATCACCTTGCTGGAATTCTTTCCGTTCCAGCTGCTGTTGTGATTGAGCCATACGCCCAGTTTCTCATGTTCCTCGTTGATGATGCGGTAGCCGAAGTCCATCCTGAAGTTAGCTTGGGTGCCGACTCCAAGGTCGAGGTAGCCCCGCTTGTCACTAAAGTTGTGCGCCGTGCGGTAACCATAGGGCAATAAGGTGGGTATCGACGTGGGGACCTCGATAGGCGTAGTGAGGTCGCTGTATCCCAGCGCGTTCTTCTGACCCGTGGATGCGGGTTGCTTGATCTTGGGCAGCTCGTTTTTCTTGACTGCTTTTTTCTCGAGTGGAGCGATGTCCTTCTCAAGCGTGATTTCCTTATTCAGCTTGGTATTGTCTTGAGCATGTGCTCCACCCAGGGCAAACGCGGCCAACAATATGGCAATATATATCTTCTTCATAATAATAAGGTGTGATGCTTATTTAGTTCAATTCTTCTTGCTGCTCTTAGTGCTCTTTTTCTTCCCGTTGTCGGTGCTGGAATTGGTCGAGGCACCGCTGTTACCTCCTTTCCACTTGTTCAGGCGGGTTTCAATCTCGTTGAAGATGTCTTTCTCCTTGCCGGGATAGCTGCTCTTGAGGTCCTGCAAGGTACCTCGAGCATCAGCCACTTTGTTCTGCTTGTAGTAGACATCGGCCAGCGTAAGGAAGCTCTTAGCGAGCCAGTAGGTGTGCGGGGTGCGGGCCTCGATGAGTTCGTTGATGGTCTCCTCGGCGCCTGCCAGGTTACCCACCTCATACTGCATGCGCGACAGCTCGTAAGAAGCTTGCGCACCATACTCATTATTCACGTCACGAGCAAGTGTCCTGAAGGCAGCCTCGGCATCCTTGGTATTGCCCAACTGAGCGAGTGACAAGGCACGGTCAAGCGTCACTTCCTTCTCCTCGTTGGCAGTCAAGCCGCCACGGTCAAGAAGTAGCGCCGTGATGTCCTGTACCTGTCGCCAGTCGCCCATCTGCTTGGCGACACGCAGTGCGCCTAACTGGGCCAACGTGCGGTTGTCATCGCTGGTGGCACGCTCGGCAAGTTCCTTGTAGCTCTGCATGGCCTCGGCATATTTACCCTGACGTGAGTAGATGTCGCTGCGCATGGCAAGCGCGTCCTGGGCATAGGCAGCATCGCCGCCTGCCTTAAGGGCCTCGTCGATGGCGCTCAACGCCTCGTTATAGTTGCCCTTGCCATAGTGATAGCGGGCAATGTAGTACTTCGCCTTGGCGACATAAGCACCTGCGGGATAGTCCTTAAGATATTGCTGCATCTTGTCGATACTCGGCTTGGTGTCGATTGCGGCCTTTTCGGCAGCCTCAAACGTGAGCCTCTCGACCTCGTTGACATCAATCTTGGGGGCATTGGGCACACTATTGAGGAACTTGCCGAACTCAGCGAGCTGGCCACGGTCGGCATAGATGAGTTTCATGTCCTCGGCAGCGGCCTGGGCCTCATCGCTGGTGGGATATTGCTTGATGACCTTCTTGTAGGTCTCGATAGCGGCATCCTCCTTGTCCATGCTCTTGTTGACCAATGCGGTCTGGAGCAGTCCCTTGCGCGCCTCGACACTCTTGGGATAGGCCTTGAGCAAGGCGGCATAGGTATCAAGGGCATCGTTATTCTTACCCAGCAGTGCCTGGGCATTACCTTTCTCGAGCATCGCCTGGGGTGCAAAGTCACTCTTGGGATAGGCCTTGATGAGGGCATCCATCTGCTGGATTTCGTCGGCATACTGGTGACTCAAGCCCATCATGATACCTTTTTGGTACATCGAGTAATCGCCACTGCTGTTCTTGTCGAGGCGAGAAGCCTGGTCATAGGACGATTGTGCGCCGGCAAAGTCACGGGCGTAATACTGCGCGTCACCGATGCGATTGTAGGCGTCGGCGAGCAGGTTATTGCTCAACTGCTTGCTGGCAATAGCGTTTTGGAAGGCCGTCTTGGCCTCGGGATAGCGTTTCTCATTATACAGGCTATAACCCAGATTGTACTGTGCCAAGCCATAGTTGTCATCGCTCTTGTTGGCGGTTTTCACATACTCCTGCTGGTTCTTGGCAGCCTCCTTATAGTTGCCCAAGCGGTATTGGGCCTCGGCCAACCACAGGCGGCTCTCGTTTAATGCGGTAGCATCATAGTTGCCCACGGCAATGGCCTGCTTGAAGTAGTCGACTGCCTGGGAATTCTTATTGTTGGCCAGTGCCTGCACGCCCAAGTTGTAGAGCACATTCTGTTTGGCCTTGAGCACCTTGGCACCAGGTTGCTTAATGCGGTTGATGCTGGTCAAGGCGCGCTCATAATCGGTCGTGTTCATGTAGGCATCGACCAGATAACCCTCGACATTATCTTTATAACGCGAGTTGGGATACTCGTTCAGGAAGCCCTCAAACAGGTCAACGCTCTTGTCAAACGGGGTGCGGGCACCCTTGCTCACGCCCACGGCATAATTATAGTAGGCCGTCTCCCTCACGCTGCGGTCACACTCCATGGTGGCTGCACGCTGGAAGGCAGCGTTGGCGCCGTTCAAGTCATTGAGCTGACGCTTGGCTTGACCCAGGTAGAGGTAAGCGCTCTGGGTGAGGGCATCGCTCTCGTCGCTCACCTGGAGCATATCGTTGACCACCGCGTCATAATTGCCATTGCGGTAGTCGAGCACACCCATTGTGTAGGCAGCGGTGCGGTAAGGCTCACCCTCACAGTCGTCAAGATAGCGGCGCAGGTAGGTGCGGGCCTCGTTATCGTTGCCCATGTGGTAATAGCTCTCGCCCACCAGTCGGTTCAACTCGGCGTCAAAGTAGTCATTTTGCTGCTCGGCCAGCAGAGCCTTGCCCTGTTCAATAACCTGGCGGTATTGTTTCTTGTTATAGTCGATCTGGGTAATGTAGTATTGGGACTGATAACCCAGCTCACTGCTTTGCGGGATGTGGCTGAACTTTTCACGGGCGGTATCGTAATCGCCACGGGCATAATCGAGATAAGCCTTGTAGAAATCGGTGGCACCGCTATAACGCGGGCTGTTCTCCAAGGCATAATACTGGCGCTCAGCCTCGTTGTAGTTACCCAGCCTCAGGTTACAGTAGGCGCGGCGGTATTCCAGGTCCTCATCACTGTTCAAGTCGAGCGCGCGATTGCGCACGAGCGAATAGCTCAGCAAAGCGCTCTCCCATTGCCCACGATAAAAGTAGTAGTTACCCACCTTCATCTGGGCCTCCATGGCAAGGGCCGACGAGGGGTAACGCTCGATGAACTGCTGCAGTAACGCCAAGCTCGAGGGATCGCCCTGCTCAAAGCGGCTCATAGCGATATAATAGTCGGCCTGCTCCCGCATCGACGCGTCACAGGGCAACTGGGTGAGATGGCCCAATTGGTCGATCGCCCCAACATAATTGTGGGATTCATACATCTGCAGGCCGCGCTCCAGATAACCGGCTGCCTCGCTAGACATCACGCCGGGCTGCGCCACGGCAACAGCCGGAGCTGCCACGAGCACTGACATTAAGACTTTCTTGAATTTTACCATATCAAATAGTTACAATGTTATTATTTCGATTCCTGACACGCCCACACGCGGACGAAAAATTGCCATTCACATTAATTTTAACTGCAAATTTAACCATAAATTGCCAAACAATACCCAAGAGACTTCTAAAATAATCCTAAGAAGCTGTTTATTTTTCTAAATTTTGTGCAAGTAGAGTGATTTACCAAATCCATTTGAGCAAGTCTGAGGCTCAGCCTGAATCATCAAAAAAACATGTCAAAATGTCGCCGAAGCATCGAAAAAAGGCTGATAATCTGCGTGCAATGCCGCGGCAAATGGATGCAAAAAGAGGCGTAAATCAAGAAAAAGAGCGAAAAAAAAAGATTTGCTATTGCTATTATGTGAAAAATAACTACCTTTGCGTGTTTATTTGGCGAAAAGCCCTAAAATTGAACTAAATAAATTAATATAAACAATTGTAAATGGCTACATTAGAGAAAATTAGGCAACACAAAAAATGGCTTGCCATCGTGATTGGCGGCGCATTGTTGGCATTTATTGCTCAAACAGCTTTTGACGTCCTTGGACGCTTGGGTGGAAACACCATTGCTGCCAAGGTCGGTAATGAGAAGATCAGTATTCAGGACTATCAGCAACGACTGGAACAAGACGCAGCTGACGACCAGCAGAACGATCAGCAGACCGACGCTGCTATTCGTCAACAGCGTGTGCTGGATGACATGATCAACGAGAAGCTTCTTGAACAAGAGTATGAGAGTCTGGGACTGTACGTGAGCGACAAAGAGCTCAGCGAGTTGATGATTGGTAAGAATCCCGCTCCTGCTGTTGTGCAGTTTGCACAGCAGGCTGGTGCCAAGACTCCCGCCGAATTGTATGATTTCATCATGAACCCCGGCAAGCAGGGTATCCAGGAATCTCAAATTGCTGATTTGAAGCGCCAGTGGAATCGACTTGAGAAAGATATCAATAAGCAGTACCAGTTCGCCAAGTTGCAGAACCTGATGGCCGGCTGTATGCAGGCCAACGACCTGGACCGCGCTCAGTTGGAGATGGAAGAGGCTATCACCAACGTCGTAACCTATGCTAAGAAGGAATATGCTTCAGTGGCCGACGACAAGTATCCCGTGAGCGACGAGGAACTCAAGGCAAAGTGGGAAGAGCTCAAGCCGTTGTTCAAGATGGACGAGGAAGCCCGCATTATCCATTATATCGCTGTTGACATCGCTCCCAATGCCGAGGATATCGCAGCTGCTAACAAGATTGCCGATGCTGCTTACATCGCCCTGCAGAAGGGTCGTGGCATTGACTCTGTTCGCCTGCTGGGCACCGTGCAGATCGATACTGCCAAGCTCACCCAGAAGGATCTTCCCATCAAGGTGCGTGACTTCTTCACCAGCGCTGAGGTGGGCAGCACCCGCCGCGACAGCGTCGTGAACAACCACCACGTGATGTACAAGCTCCTGAACAAGGCTGCTAGCCTTGACTCGGTAGACCTGGGTTATGTTGTAATCGAGGGTGACGCCAAGACTCAGCAGACTGTTCTCTCACAGCTCAATAGCGGCAAGACTCTTGACGACGTGAAGAAAGCCTATCCCCAGAAGGTTGACGGCAAGCTCAGCGAGTGGCAGCGTGTTTTCAACGCTCCTGACTCGATGAAGGCTAAGATCGCCAACGCCACTCCCGGCACCTACTTCATTTACAACTCCACTGAGAATGGTGGTGTGATCATGAAGGTGAACGATAAGAAGGCTCCCAAGATGTTCTACACGCTCGCAACTGTCACCTATGATGCTTATGCAAGCACCAAGACCAGTGAGCAGATCCGTGACAAGTTCCAGGAGTTCCTCAACAAGAACAAGACCATCAAGGACTTTGAGGAGAACGCTGCTAAGGCCGGTTACAACGCAGTTGAGATGATGATCTCACCGAGCACCGCACAGTTGGGTCTGGGCATGTTCGGACAGGCTGGCATCAAGGATACCCGCAAGGCTATCAAGTGGGCTTATGACAACAAGAAGGGTGACGTATCGCCCATCTTCAGCGACAACAACAACACCCTGGTTGCCCTCGCCATCGATGAGATTTATGGTAACGGTGGTTCAGGCCTGGGTTGCTCACGCAACAGTGATCCCGTTTATCTGCCCTACGACTTCAAGCAGGGTAAGGAGTTGCTCACCCAGCGCGTTCGCAACAGCAAGAAGGGTGACGACCTGATGAAGCAATACAACGGCAAGGCTAAGGACGTGAGCGGTTACGCTGCTCTCATGGGCGTTACCGTTGACACCGCCAACGTGGTATTCTCGGCTGGTGATCCCAAAATCGAGCCCAGAGTGGTTGGCCGCATCAGTGCTGCCAAGCAGGGTACCGTTCAGGGTCCCTTCAAGGGCGACGACGCTATCTATGTTTATCAGGTTGTTAAGCAGGAGAAGGCTGAGCGCAAGGCCACCAAGGAAGAGCTCGACAGCCGTTACGCTCAGAGCCGCGGTGCACAGATGTTTGCTAACCCGCGCACCATCAACGGCATCTTGAGCAAGTCCACTAAGGTGTCTAAGAGACTTATCGACTTCTTCTGATGAAATGACGTTATCCCTGTCGTGGGGATGATGACACGAGTATAAAGCAGGCCTCGCGGAAATCACATCCGCGGGGCTTGTTTCATTTATGCAGCATCGCCCAGTGGGCCCAAATCGGGCCAATTTGGGACAAAACCGCATTTTTAGCACACAAGATGCACATTATCTGAAAAAAAAAGCCTAACTTTGGAGGTTAAACCAAAACATCATCATTTTTACATGTCAACAGTCAACGAGCGACAAGACGAAATCATTGAGGAGTTTGAAGGTCTGGACGATTGGATGGACCGCTACAGCGTTATTATCGACATGGGCAACGCGATGCCCGCGCTCGACGAGCAATACAAGACGGCCGACAACCTGATTGACGGCTGCCAGAGCCGCGTGTGGCTCCAGGCTGACTGCATCGACGGCAAGATGCGGCTGCAGGCCGACAGCGATGCCATCATCGTCAAGGGCATTATCTCGATGCTCGTGCGCGTGCTTGACGGCGCCACGCCCCAGGAGGTGCTCGACACTGACCTCTACTTTATCGAGCGCATCGGCCTGAGGGAGCACCTCTCCCCCACCCGCAGCAACGGCCTGCTGGCGATGATCAAGCAGATCCGCGCCTATGCCATCGCCTATCAGGCTCGCGACCACTCGGGCTGTTAAAACAACGACAATAACACATTATTAAAATATTAACCAATAAACCAAAACAAAATTATGTTTAAAAACCATCCTAAGGGTCTAATCCCTGCCGCGTTGAGCAACATGGGCGAGCGCTTTGGCTACTACATCATGGCCGCTGTGCTGTCACTGTTCCTGTGCTCCAAGTTCGGCCTGGCCGATGACAAAGCGGCCTTGATTTACTCAATTTTCCTGGCTGCCATCTACATCCTGAGCCTTGTGGGCGGTATCATTGCCGACCGCACCCAGAACTACAAGGGCACCATCATGACGGGTATCATCATCATGGCACTCGGCTATGCCGCCCTAGCTATCCCCATCACAGCCACTGCAGGAACGATGACCATGCTGCTGGTACTCACCTGTGTGGCACTGGTGATGATTGCTTTCGGTAACGGTCTGTTCAAGGGCAACCTGCAGGCTATCGTGGGACAGATGTATGATGACATGGAGGCAGACGCTGCCGCTGCTGGAAAATCTGAAGAGGAACTTAAGGCCATGAAGGGCCGCCGCGACGCCGGTTTCCAGATTTTCTACGTGTTCATCAACATCGGTGGTTTACTGGCTCCGTTTATCGCCCCCTTCCTGCGCAAGTGGTGGCTGGGGCGTCACGGCTTCACCTATGTTGCCGAGTTGCCCGCCTTGTGCCACAAGTACATCGACGGCACCATTCCCGCTGACCAGATGTCCAACCTGCAGACCTACCTCACCCAAGCAGGTGTGACGGGCAGTGTCACCCCCGAGGCTTGCCAGAGTTACCTCGAGGTGTTCAACCAGGGTGTTCACTTTGCCTTCATCGCATCGGTAATCGCCATGCTGATCTCGTTGAGCATCTTTATCGCTAAGCGCGGCCTCTTCCCCACCCCCGGCAAGAAGACCGCTGCTGCTTCGGTTGAGTTGACCCCCGAGGAAAAGAGGTCTATGGCCAAGGAACTCAGGCAGCGCCTGTATGCCCTGTTCGCAGTGCTTGGTGTTGTGATCTTCTTCTGGTTCTCGTTCCACCAGAACGGCGTGACACTGTCGTTCTTCGCACGCGACTTCGTCAAGAGTGACCAGTTGCCCGCCGAGTTGTGGCAAGCCGTTAACCCGTTCTTCGTGATTGTGCTCACGCCGATCATCATGCTGATCTTCGGTGCCCTGAGCAAGCGAGGCAAGGAAATCTCCACCCCGCGCAAGATCGCTTACGGTATGTTCATCGCTGGTATGGCTTATCTGTTCCTGGCTGTTTACTCTTACACGGCAGGTTATCCCTCGGGTGACGAGTTCAAGTTGCTCGATGCTGGTTCCAAGATGGGAGTGAAGGCTGGTTGGTGGGTAATGATTGTTACCTACTTCCTGCTAACCGTTGCCGAACTGTTTATCTCGCCGCTGGGTCTGTCGTTTGTTTCCAAGGTGGCTCCCAAGACCATGCTCGGTCTGTGCCAGGGCCTGTGGCTCGGCACTACGGCCGTCGGCAACATGCTGCTGCCCATCGGCACCATCATGTACAACAAGATGCCGTTGTGGCAGTGCTGGGGTGTCTTCATCATCGTCTGCTTAATTTCAATGGGCGTGATGCTCGCTATGGTAAAGTGGCTTGAACGCGTAACTAGCGACAAGTAATTTTTCACTCGATATTAATCTACAGGAGAATCTAGAGGATCTAGAATATCTAGGTTTTCTAGATTCTCTAGTTAAAAAGAAAAATAATATGTTTGAAGGACAACCTAAAGGACTATTCGCGTTGGCACTAGCCAACACTGGCGAGCGCTTTGGCTACTACACGATGATTGCCGTCTTCGCCCTCTTCCTCAGGGCCAACTATGGCCTGTCACCGGCTGTTGCCGGCACCATCTACAGTTCATTCCTGATGGTGGTATATTTCCTCCCGTTGATTGGTGGCTGGATGGCCGACAAGTTCGGTTTCGGCAAGATGGTAACCATCGGTATCATCATCATGTTCCTGGGCTATCTGCTCCTGGCCGTTCCCCTGGGCGGCAACACCTTTGCACTGATTGTGATGATCGGAGCACTACTACTAATTGGCCTGGGCACCGGCCTGTTCAAGGGCAACCTGCAGGTGATGGTGGGCAATCTGTATGACGACACCCGCTATGCTGCAAAGCGCGACGCTGGTTTCTCTATTTTCTACATGGCCATCAACATCGGCGCCCTGTTCGCGCCAACTGCCGCCGTGAAGATTAAGGAGTATGCCGAGATGACTTGGGGATTCTCGTCTAACGACGCCTATCACTTCTCGTTTGCCGTGGCCTGCGTTTCGCTGATTCTGTCGATTGCTATCTACTACGCCTTCCGCAGCACCTTCCGCCACTGTGAGGGCGGCAAGAAAGCCGCTGCCAAGGCCGAGGACAATACCATCAAGGAACCCGAGTTGAGCAAGGAGGACACCAAGGCCCGAATCATCGCCCTGTGTCTTGTTTTTGCCGTGGTCGTATTCTTCTGGATGGCATTCCACCAAAACGGTCTTTCACTGACCTTCTTTGCCGATGAATTTACGGCCAACACATCGAGAGGACTTGAGAGCATGGCCTTTGACGTGTGGAACCTCGTGCTGGTGATCTTCATCGTCTATGCCGGCTTCTCGCTGTTCCAAAGCAAGACGGCCAAGGGCAAATGCATCTCGGCCTCCATCATTATAGCAGCGCTGGCCATTCTTGGTTACAAGTACAGCCAATCCATGGATACCATCGACATCTCAGCCCCGATTTTCCAGCAGTTCAACCCCTTCTATGTCGTTGCACTGACGCCCGTGTCTATGGCCATCTTCAGTTGGCTGGCCTCTAAGGGCAAGGAACCCTCGGCACCCCGCAAGATAGCCTACGGTATGGTTGTTGCCGCCGTCGCCTATGCCATCATGGCATTTGCCTCGGTAGGTCTGCCCATGCCTGAACAGATTCAAGACGCCAGCGGCAACCTCGTCGGCAAGCACGTGGCCGACGTGACGCCCAATCTGCTCATCAGCGTCTATCTGGTGCTGACCTTCGGTGAGTTGTTGCTCTCTCCCATGGGCATCTCGTTTGTCAGCAAGGTAGCTCCTCCCAAGTACAAGGGTGCTATGATGGGCGGTTGGTTTGTATCCACCGCACTGGGCAACCAGCTCGTTCTGGTGGGTGGTGCCCTGTGGGGCAAGGTGCCCCTCTGGGTATGCTGGTGCGTGTTCCTGGGCGTATGCCTCGTGGCCGCCATCTTCATGTTCGCCATGATGAAACGACTGGAGAAAGTCGCTAAGTAATCATCCCTCACTTACGAGCCTCAGGCTTGCAATACACCGCCACGCGCGGCCATCACAACTGCCAGCCAGTTGGAGTATTGCGAGCCTGTGGCTCGCTTTTTTTTACCCATTTTATTAAAAAAGATAGCTGCTAAGCCCGAAATATAAGGTCTTTTGAGTAACTTTGCAGTCTAATTCTCTATTACCACATGGAAGAAGTAACTTATCAGGGCCTTACGTTTGAGCCTTATATCAGACGTGAACAGATTGCTGGCCAAGTGCAACGCCTGGCCCAGGAAATCAAGCGTGACTATGACGGCAAAAATCCTTTATTCTTGTGTGTGCTCAATGGAGCCTTCATCTTTGCCGCCGACTTGTTCCGTGCCTGTGACATGCACGATGCCGAAATCACTTTTATCCGTTTCAAGTCCTATGAGGGCATGGCCTCCACTGGCGATGTTAAGGAAATCATGGGCCTGAATGAGGACATCACCGGGCGCCACATCATCATCGTTGAGGACATTATCGACAGCGGCGTGACAGCCGACCAGTTGCGCAAAGAATTGGCTAAACGCGACCCCGCGTCGGTCAAGATGGCATCCCTGCTGTTCAAGCCCGAAGCGCTCAAGGTGGGCACAGGGCCTGAGTATGTGGGCTTCGAGATTCCCTCAAAATTCATTTTGGGCTATGGTCTCGACCTTGATGGGCTGGCACGCAACTTGCCAGACATCTATGTGCTAAAAGAGAAAAAATAAGCAATACACATTATTTATAATATAAAATAGAATCTTAGCAAATCATGTTGAACATTGTCATTTTTGGTGCGCCCGGTTCGGGTAAAGGCACCCAGAGCGATAAACTTATTGAACATTACAACCTGTATCACATCTCGACGGGCGACGTGCTGCGCGACAACATCCGCCGTGGCACCGACCTGGGCAAGACAGCCAAGGGTTACATCGACCAGGGTCAACTCGTTCCCGATGAGCTCATCATCGACATCCTGGCCCAAGTGCTTGACGACAACAAGGACAAAGTGAGCCAGGGCGTTATCTTTGACGGTTTCCCCCGCACCATCCCTCAGGCCGAGGCATTGGAGCAGCTGCTGGCCGACCGTGGCACACAGATTGACGCCGTTGTTGGACTCGAAGTACCCGAGGATGAACTCATCAAGCGCATCTTGCTGCGCGGACAGATGAGCGGCCGTTCAGACGACAACGAGGACACAGCCCGCAAGCGCCTGGAGACTTACCACAACCAGACGTCGCCCTTGAAGGCTTACTATGAGGAGCAGGGCAAGTACCGCGCCATCAATGGCCTGGGCAGCATCGACGGCATCTTTGAGCTGATCAAGCAAGCCCTCGACGCTTAACCGCAAAAAACTGGCCAAACTCGTTGGACTGGCCCTAGATCCGAGCGATTTTGGAACAAAAAATGTGAGAAAAGATACTTCTTTTAACAAAAAGTTGTATCTTTGCACCACATAACCGTGGGCCTGAATGGTGGAATCGGTAGACACGAGGGACTTAAAATCCCTTGGCCATTGCGGCCGTGTGGGTTCAAGTCCCACTTCAGGTACTAATAACCGGGCTGATAATCAGATGATTATCAGCCCGGTTGCTTGTTTGATTTATTTCCACCCTCTAATCCCATCGCTGGGACTAGATTATGCTTTATTTCATGACTTCCATAATGGCTTTGCCCAGGTGCTCAACGATGTCACCAGCCACCATGCCATAGGTGCCATGCTCCTGAGCTGCCAGGTCGCCGGCCAGTCCATGGAGATACACACCCAGCACAACCGACCAGTCGGCAGCATAGTTCTGGGCAATGAGTGCCGAGATCACACCAGTGAGCACGTCACCGCTACCCGGTGTTGCCATGCCAGGATTGCCACTGCTGTTGACATAGACCTTGCTGTCAGGGCGCACGGTCATCGTGTAGTGACCCTTGAGCACAATGGTGATCTTGTAAAGCTTGGACACGTCAATCGCTTTCTTCAGGCGCTCCTCATCGGTGTTGTGCTCGCCAAACAGGCGGTCAAACTCGATGGCATGAGGCGTGATGATCGAGCGCTGGGGAATGCTCTTGAGGAGCATGGGCCGACGGGCAATGCAGTTGAGCGCATCGGCATCAAGGAGGCACGGACGCTTGAAATTCATGATGAAATGATGCACGGCATCAAGTGTCTCGTCGTTCACGCCCAAGCCGGGGCCAAGCGCTACCACACTATAGGTGTGGCGCAAGTCGATGGCCGAGGTCATGATCTCGTTGCGGTCAGGCTCAAACAGGGCCTCAGGAACGGCAGTTTGCAGGACCTGATAGCCACAACGCGGCGCATGCACAGTCACCAGACCAGCACCAGTACGCAACGCACCACGTGCGGCCAGCACTGCGGCACCCATCATGCCGTAGCTGCCGGCAATGAGCAGCAATGTGCCATTATCATACTTGTTCATGAAGGGATTGCGCGGTCGCATTACCTCATGAACATCATCTCGCTCGATGAGATAAAAGTCGGTTGGCGTGCGAGCAAGGCTCTCGTTGTCCAACTCGATATCCAGCACTTTACATTCGCCCACAAACTCGGCATTCTCGGCAAAGTAAAACGCCAGGCGCTTGCTCTGGTAAGTCAACGTGAGGTTTGCCCTGATGATGTTACGGCGGTCATTGCCCACATTCCACTCGCCAAACATACCCGAGGGTATGTCAATGGAAACAATGTAAGCGCCGCTGGAATTGATGTATTGCACCAGGGCGGTGTAACCACCCTTGAGAGGCGTGCGCAGCCCGTTACCGAACAAGCCATCGACCACCACGTCGTTCTCGTCGAGTGCAGGAGGGTCAAAGGTCTGGATCACCTCGATGAAGTTGATGTCATCGCCCACGGTAGCGAGCAAGCGGTCACGGTTAGTGAGACAGCACGGTGAAAGCTGTGCCGACTTGATATTAAACAGATAAACCTCTGGTCTGTAGCCCTGTTCGTACATCATGCGCGCCACGGCAAGCGCATCAGCGCCATTATCGCCGGGGCCAGCAAAAATGACGAAACGCTTGGAGGTCCTCCAGCGCGAGATAAGCTCATAAGAAACAGCCGACGCCGCCCTTTCAATGAGGTCGAGCGTCAAGATGTTCTCCTTTTCTACGGTACGGTCGCAGATGCGGCGCAGTCCATCATTGGTAAATATTTTCATTGCTAACGAGTGATTTCAAGTGTGAATGATATGAGGGAACAAAATTACTTCATTTTTAGCTTATGGAGCACAAAAAATTTAAAAAATCTATCGTTTTTTAGATTCTTTTGCAACACCCCGATAATTCTTATTCCTGCTAACACTCCTTTTTTAATAAAGTATAACCGAAATAACTGCCCTTGAATGAGTTCATATAAACTTTTTTACTATCTTTGCAGCCGCAAAAGTTAATGTTTAACAACAGAATTACATATTTTTTTATGAGGAAAAAGTTTCTCTTGGCTTCATTTCTAATGCTGACAGCTCTTGCCTCGTGGGCACAGGTATTTAGCATTGGTGGCCATCGAACAGTGTTTGACAGTCGCTACAACAGGTGGTTGTGCACCCTTCCACAGGAATACTTTGGAAATGACTGGACGACTACCATCAGCTATGTAGACACACTTGTCACTGAGATTGAGATTGAGGGCAACGCCATCGGTGGCGGTGGCTCGGTCACCTTTGAGGGCCTCGTGGGTGGCAAAGAATATCCCACTAACGTCTATGTGGGTGACAGCCTCATCAGCGGTAACATCACGTTCACGTGGCTCCCGATTGTGGAGTTGAATGGCACTATCGGTGATGAGTATGAATACGGTACCGTAACCGTCAATGAACCCGACTCGGCAAATGCCGAGCCCCTGTTCGCAAAGTTGAAATGGCGCGGACAGACCACCAACCAAAGAGGTAAGCACAAGCGTAACTACCGCATTAAGTTTGTCAACGAGGAAGACAGCACTAAGGAGAATCACCGCTTCTTCGGTCTGCGCAATGACAACTGCTGGATACTGGATGCCGGCCAGGTGGACTTCCTGCGCGTACGCAATCGCGTGAGCACCGACCTGTGGCTTGACATGGCCCGTCGCCCCTGGTACAGCGACACCCTGCCCAATGCCCGCAACGGTTCTCGTGGCCAAATGGTAGAAGTACTGCTCAATGGCGAGTACGCTGGTATCTACAACATGTGTGAGCCCATCGACCGCAAGCAGATGAAGCTCAAGCGTTACGACGAGGAGAACGGGGAGGCCCACGGCGGCTTGTGGATGGCCCACTATTGGAGTCGCACCGTCAGCATGAGCAATCCTTATTGGTTCTTTGCCGACAGGCCCACTTGGGACGGCTTTGAAATCAAGTATCCCGACCCCGACGAGATTGGCCAGACGATTTGGTCTGTACTTCCCAATGCCGTTTGGTTTGCCAACAACGCAAACGACGACCATGTCCTATGCACCGACAGTTTGGCTTACTATTATGACATTCCCGTGCTGCAGGACTACTACATTTTCATTGCAGCGCTCCAGGCACTTGATAACGAGAGCAAGAATATATTCTATGCATGCTATGACGCTCAAGATCATCCCAGACTGACCATCGCTCCTTGGGACCTGGACATCTGCTTAGGCCAGAACTATTCGCCCGGAGTCAACTTGCCCGACATGGTGAAGCCCGACCGCTATATGGATTGGATCAGCCATCTGCCCATGATTAACATGATCGGTATTGAAGAGTACCATGACCAAATCAAGGAACGCTACAAGGAACTGCGACAGACCGTGCTCAACACCGACAGCCTCGTGAACCGCTATCGCAGCGCCATCGACGAGTTGGAGAATAGCGGCGCCGCCGCGCGCGAAGAGCAGCGCTGGAGCCACGACACCGACCTGGTGCTGAAAAAGCTTGACCTGAGCGCGGAAATGGATAATGTGGAAAACTGGATTCGCCGCCGCATGGCATTCCTTGATGATAATGATTGTGAGAATCTTTTCCCGCCCATCCCCGCCCCCATCTATCCTAGGGGTGACGTGAACGGAGACTTCGAGGTCAACATTGCTGATGTGAATATGCTCATTGACATCATTCTGGGTGGCGTTGACAACACTGAAGGCCGATCGGATGTCAACAAAGACGGCGAGGTTAACATCAGTGACATCAATGAAGTCATTGACATCATTCTGAATAGTTAACATAGTAATAACGTATAACTCTCATCCCGGTGGACTCCATATCATGTTGGGGTCCACTGGTTTTTTATCTCCATGAACCCGAAACAACAAAGCACTGATCATTAATTATTGGTGTCTGGGGAAAGATACAGGCCTTCAGCCTGCACAAGGCTGTAAGCCTTGACTTGCGCCAACCCTAGGGCGCACAGGTCGTAAGGCCTCGTGCGGCCTGGGGAACATAGTCTGGAAGTTGATCGGGCCTCGTAGAGGGCCAATTGCTTATGAATGAATTATTTTCAGATCATCTCCTGCCGCTATAAGTGGCCCCCTTCGGGGCCCGTGTCCACGTCATTGTCTATCCCTAGGCCACGAGGACCTACGGCCCTCGCGCCCTAGGGTTTCTTCAAGTTAAGGCCGCTGGCCTTGTGCAGGTCATTCGACCTGCTCGTCCGAAAAAAGTAAGCCCATTATACCGCAAGTGCACTGAAACAGCCGTAATTCAAAGCATTACAACGGATAGAGAGTTTTTTAGGCGGACGCCACTAGCAATAAATACATCCATGCTGTAGAGAAGCACATATTTGCGTCTCACAATACTATCCGGGCGATTTCTCCTCATGACGCCATGCAAAATCATGCAAGCAAACATCATCAATTCATAAAAAAAATGTACCTTTGCACTAACTAATTCATGCCATTATGAAAAGATTAAAATCATTTTTTACTTTACTTGTATTTGCTTCGATGATGTCGACTATGGGCTACATGAATGCCCAAGCACAGACCCGTGAAGCGCCTGACTGGAGAAAACTCCACTACCTGTCCGAAGAAGAAATGCATACCCCCGTGAGGAGGAGCATCAACTTAACGGAGACACCTGCGCCAACCGAAGCACCCCGCTTCGTGGCAGAATTTGAGCCCATGCAGGGCGTTACGATTCGCTATCCGCTGGGCATACCTGTTTCCTTGGTTAAATCGTTGGCCGAAAACTGCCAGGTGTACTGCATCGTGCAGTCGTCTCAACAGTCAAGCGCTCGGTCGAGTTTCACCAGCGCGGGAGTAAACATGAGTCGTGTCACCTTTGTGATCGCAAATTCAGATTCCTACTGGGTGCGCGACTACGGTCCCTGGTATATCTTTGCCGGCAAGACTCCTGCCATCGTCGACAACGTGTATAATCGTCCTCGACCTTACGACGATGCAATACCTCAGACATTTGCCACGTTCTTGGATATCCCCCTCTACAGCATGAACCTGCAACACACTGGAGGCAACATGATGGAGGACGGGCGCGGACACGGCGTTAGCGACGATCTGGTCATTAGTGAGAACAACAATAACGAGGCCAACGTGCGCCAGAAGATGCTTGACTACCTGGGCATCGACAACTACCACATCACCATCGACCCGCAGGGAGAATACATTGCCCATGTCGATTGCTGGGGAAAATACCTCGCGCCTGATAAAATCCTGATCGCAAAACTGCCGCAATCCAACAGCCGATATCAGTACTATGAGGAAGTGGCCAACTATTTTGCCACAACCAACTGCTGCTGGGGCTATCCCTACAAGGTATACCGCGTTGAAGAACCCGGTGGCAACACCCTTGCTCCTTATACCAATAGCCTCATCCTCAATAAGTGCGTCTACGTGCCGCTGGGCAGCAACAGCACTTACAATGAACGCGCCCTCCAGGTCTACAGGGACGCCATGCCCGGCTACGAGGTGATTGGCGTGTCCAACACATCCTACAGCACCGGTTGGCAAAACACCGATGCCCTGCACTGCCGCACGCGCGGAGTGATGGACTTCAATATGCTCTTTGTCGACCACAGGAACGTGCTCTTCGGCACGCAGGAGTGTGGAGATTCTATCGCCGTGACGAGCAAGTTCATCGCCTATAGCGGAAAGCCTTTGAAAGAGGACTCGCTACTGGTTTACTACAGCATTGACAACGGCCCCTACCAGACCGCACACATGACAGCCACCGGCAATCCCGATGAATATGTGGGCTACATCAAGGGCTATCACCAGGCGTCAGAGGTTGACTACTACGTCTTCGGTGCCGATGAGTCAGGCCACCGCTATCAGCAACCAGTGTTCGGCGAATTGGACCCCCACCACTTCACGGTCAACATTGCCTTCAAACTGGGCGACGTGAACGAAGATGGTTTTGTGAATATTGCTGACGTAACTACGCTGATTGATTACCTCTTGGGTGGCACTCCTTCGCCGTTTAACTTCACGGCTGCCGATGTGAACACCAATGGCGACATCAACGTGTCCGACGTCACAGCCCTGATAGATTTAATTCTGGCGAATTAATATTGAGTTTCACAATGAAAAAATCGCAATCAACTTAAAATATGTTGATTGCGATTTTTTCATTGTGATTCGCGTGGGGCTCGAACCCACGACCCCATCCTTAAAAGGGATGTGCTCTACCTGCTGAGCTAGCGAATCTCCCAAAAAGCGGTGCAAAGGTATATCAAATTTCGCACGTGGCCAAATTATTTACCCCTTTTTTATTCCCGCTTTGTTTTTGTTATCACTCGGCGACCAGCTTGCAAATCTCCACGATCGTCATCATGGCCTTCTCCATCGAGGGGATGGGAACGTACTCAAATCGGCCATGCATGTTCATGCCGCCAGCAAAGATATTGGGGCAAGGCAAGTTCTTGAACGAAAGTTGGGCGCCATCGGTACCACCACGAATGGGCTGCACCTTGGGGGTCACACCAGCGTTCTCCATTGCTTGCTTGGCAATGTCGATGATGTTCATCACCGGCTCAATCTTCTCGCGCATGTTGTAGTACTGGTCCTTGACCTCGGCGGTTGCGCAATCGGGGAACTCAGCATTGATCTTGTTGCACAGGTGCTCAATCTCACGCTTGCGGCTCTCAAAGCGGGCGCGGTCGTGATCGCGGATGATATAGCTCAACGTGGTTTTCTCAACGCTTCCCTCCATGCTGATGAGGTGATAGAAGCCCTCATAGCCCTCGGTGTGCTCGGGGGTCTCCCAGCGGGGCAACATCGTGGCAAACTGCAAGGCGACGCGCATCGAGTTGAGCATCTTGTGCTTGGCGGCTCCGGGATGAACGTTCAAACCCTTGAAGGTGATCTTGGCACTAGCGGCATTGAAATTCTCATATTCCAGCTCGCCCACGGCACCGCCATCCATCGTGTAAGCCCAGTCGCAGCCAAACTTCTCGACATCAAAGTGGTGGGCACCGAGTCCGATTTCCTCGTCAGGGTTAAAGCCCACGCGAATGTTGCCGTGTTTCACCTCGGGATGCTCTTGCAACCACTCGACGGCACTCAGGATCTCGGCAATACCTGCCTTGTCGTCGGCACCGAGCAGGGTGTCACCGCTGGTGACGATAAATTCCTGTCCCAGGTAATCGTTCATCTCGGGGAACTGCTTGGGGTCAAGCACGATGCCCGATTCCTCACTCAGAACAATAGGCTGTCCCTCATACTTGACGATGCGGGGCTTGACATCGTGGCCGCTCATGTCGGGCGCGGTGTCCATGTGGGCAATGAAGCCAATGGTGGGCACTGGCGCGTCGGTATTGGCCGGCAGCGTCGCAAACAGGTAACCGTTATCATCAAGCGAGATGTCACTCAGTCCCATCTCGTGCAATTCCTTTTCCAGTTCCTTAGCAAACACCATCTGGCCGGGTGTGGACGGCGTCAGGTTAGTCAGTTCGTCACTCTGGGTATCGAACTTCACATACTTCAAAAATCTGTCAACTAATTTCATTGCGATATCATTTGTTAATGGTTAAGTCTTTCTCTATTGATTTTGACCCACAAAGATAACAATTTTAACTAAAATGGCCACAAGCATCACCGCTAGTTTTTTGCGAGAGGCTCTCGCTATCGGCTTTTATCGTGATGCCGTGCTGTCAATAGTTCCATGAGTTGGAAGTGTTTATCAAATTATTTGTGTCGGTCGAATGTATGATTTCAGGAATGTTGTAATCACCTGTAATTTTATTTCCAACGATCACTATGTTCTGGCTATTGGTCACGTCAATAAAATAGTTGGGGGTCGTCGTGATGCTTCTCACCTGATTTTTAGCAATAATCGCATTATCGATATATACTCCCTCAAACAACGGGCCATTCAAGCCATCAATGTAGTTCTCTGATATCTGCAGGCCGCCGCCATGGGCAAGATTGCTGGCATTGAGGAAATCAAACACGCTGCTAGCGATGTTCCTGAACCAGTTGTTGCGAATAATCAGGTACTTGCCTGAGGAACCGTACTCCTCATCACTGCAGCCATGGTTAAAGGCTGCAATCTCGTTGTCATCCACTACAACATTGGTAACGCTCTGGCAGCAGAAAACCCCGGCACCACGGATTGAGTTTCCGGTCATCTTGTTGCCCGTGATCACGGCGCCTGAGAATATTGTCCCCATGTGGATGCCATGCATGGCACAATTCTTGATCGTGCAGTCTTTCACAAACAGCCCTCCCTCGCCTTGGTCGCTGATGGCGTCAAACGACGCATTGATGAGCCGGCAGCGCTCAATCGTGTGGTTGTATGAGTGCTGGGTGTTATAGATGCCATTGCGCGGGATGGTTGAGTAGGGGTCAAAGTGGATGCAGGCATTGGTCCACTCCATGGGCTCTCCTTCTTGCCGATTGCCGTCGAGGCAGATGTCATGGATATAGACCCCGATGCACTCATCACGACTGGACCACGAGCGCATGATGGGAAACGATGTGCTAACGTAGCACCCCTTAGCATGCGCCTTGACTGTGCCCGTTTTCATGCCCTCATAGGCGCTCACAAATGTAATCGTCTTGTTGACCGTGTCAATGGCCGTTATCTCGCCAAAGGAGCAGTTCCTTGCCGACGTAAAAGTGGGATTGGTAGCCGAGGCTATGTTGGTGATGAAAATATGGTCCCCCTTGTTAAACCCCATCACATTCTCGAGGCGCAGGGTTGTATCACCATCGGCGGTTGGCCGGTGCAATTGGGACCACACGGCGGCCTTCTTCTTGATGATTGTATTGACGCCGTCGCCATAAATTTCCATCCCGCTCTTGATAGTCAACGGACGGCGAATCATATAAGTACCCTCAGGGATATAAATGGGCAGTTTCTTCTCAAACCCATCGGCAAACAATGCTTCAAGCGCTGGGGTGTCATCAGTCACGCCATCGCCCACCGCGCCATAGTCGGCGGCCGACAAAAAACCGGTCGACTCTTGAGGTTGAGGTATATCATCCCCAGGTCCCCCACCCTTGATGATACGGTCCACCAGGGCATTCACATCGGCTATATTGACCTCGCCATCTCCATTAACGTCGTAATACACAAACGGAGCTGCCGCCACACCCAGTGGCAACATCAGGAAAAGCAGCAGCACTATTGTGGTGATTGGTCGTGTGGCTATCTTCATTTTTTCAATTATCTTGATTCATACTTGCAATGAACTGAATGGCTTGAGGGGTCATGCTGGCATCGCTACAAAAAATAGGAAGCAGAACGGCATCAAGCCCATTCGGCAGCAAAAATAAAGAAATATTTTTGATTAACCTGTTTTTCGGGTGATTTTTGCTCAAAAAGCGTTAATTTCACCCAATTGTTTGCATATCAGCAAAAAAAGCAGTACTTTTGCGCGATTTTTCGTGACGATGAGTCACCTCATGCATTTAATCAACCGAAATTCGGTATCCACATCATAATAGTTATGAAACAAAAATGCTGTTCTCTCCAAAGGGCTCTGTTGATCTTGATTGTGATCTGCAGCGCATTGCCCGCGTTTTCTTATAGTTATGACTTCTGCCTGAATGGTATATATTTTAATATTACCGGCAAAAATACCCTTAGTGTCACTCGAGGTACCACCAATTATACCGACCATGTCGTGATACCCAAGAATGTGACTTACGGTGGGGTCACTTATACCGTGACCGCCATCGACCATTGGGGATTCTGGGAATGCACCAGGCTGCTGGGGGTGTATCTCCCCAGCACGGTCACCGAGATCGGCGAATATGCTTTCGGTCACTGCAGGAGGCTGACAACCGTTGGCTTTTCAAACAATATCACCCACATCGGCGATGCGGCTTTTGCCAATTGCACCAGCCTCAACAACATCCAACTGCCCAGCAAACTCACAAGCATTAGCGAAGCCACTTTCTCTAACTGCGTATCGTTAACTAATGTGACGATTCCCAACGCAGTAACCACCATTGGGGACTATGCATTCTCCTATTGCGAGAATCTATCGACGGTAACCATTGGCAGTTCAGTCAAGACCATCGGCATCGGGTCCTTTGCTTTGTGCACAGGCTTGACGAATATCAATATACCGCAATCAGTAACTGAAATCAAAGATTGGGCATTTGACTCTTGCTCTGGCTTGACCTCACTAGTTGTTCCTTCATCGGTTTCGTCCATCGGCTATCAGGCTTTCCAGGGCTGCACCAGGTTAAAAGAAGTGACCATCGGGAACAACGTAACCGCTATAGGCAGCAAAGCGTTTGACCAATGCAACGCATTACAATCGGTAACCTGTGAGGGTAATGTACCCCCGACCATCGAGAATGGTAACTGCTTCACATGGACCTGCTACGTACACGCCACGCTCAAAGTGCCCAATGAGGCCTTAACGAGCTATAAATCGGCCGATTGCTGGAAACGCTTCGTCAACATTCAGGAAATGGGTGGAGTGACGCATGGTGACATGGACAGTGATGGCAAGATTAACATCACCGACGTCACATTGCTTATTGACCTGCTCCTGGGCAGCGAACCTGCCGATGTGCATCAACCCCTGGCTGGAGACACCGACCTTGATGGCAAGGTCAACATCACCGATGTCACAATACTCATTGACCAGTTACTGAACAGTACCAACTGATTCCATCTGACATTGCCGAACCGCTACCTCAACGGGAAGAACACGATATCTTCCTGGCTTGGGTCGTAACTGATGGGGAAGGCAACATGAGAAACTGTTGCATCGACTAGCGGAAAAATCAATAAACGTTGACCTTGATACTCCAGTGGATAGAAACCCCATGGGGTATAATCGGTCACGAGGCCATATTGCTGGCGGCGAGCCAGCTCCTCGGGCGCCAATGCATCACTAGGTGAGGAAAGATAGTATCGGGCCACCTGGGGCGTGAGAGGCATTGTGTCGGTGCGCAAGAGGACAGCCATATAATCTTGGTCCCTAAATGCAAGAACCTCACCCATAACATCGGTGCGGGTTGTCTTGACAGGAACCGCTACAGCGCCATCAAGTAGCCGCCCCGAATGGTAGCGACTATAGACCGAGTCGCTGACAAACTGCACATTCTCCTTATTATAGTAGCCACAATAGACCACCTCATGACCAAAGAAATCGGTGGATCGGTAATTCATGGGCTTGATGAACCTGCTGTAGCCATCAAAATGCCGCTCTCGCAACACGGCTTGTCGTGGGGCGGTGCGTATCTCGCTCACCACCTGGTCATCATAGGCCTTATAGGCATCCAGCATCTTGATGCCGCGGGCAAAAGTGAATGCAGCTAACCCCAAGCACACCACAACCGCTGCCACGCGCGCCCACTGCCATCGCTGCAGCAGCCAGTCGGCAGCAGCCGCAATGATAAGGAAAGCGACCGTCACTAATGGCGCATAAGCACGCTCATGGATAACCCCCAAGGCGAACATGACCAAAACCAGACAGAGGAAGATGTAGGTCCACAGGTAGCGCTTGATAGAACTCCAGCCTTTCCATATCAAAGCCACAACACCCACAAGCGGTATTGCCACGGGGAGATAAAACCGCCACATTTTCTCGCTGAAGATGTGCCAACGGCTGGAGAACATGTCAGCGACACTCAAGTCGAGCACCAGGTCGCCCGCTGCCCGCTGCCATGCCCCTGGCGAAGCGACGATGAGCAAGATGCCCAGCAGATAGCCCGTGAGCACAGCAATAGCCCTGCGGTCAAGGCAATCACGATTGAACACATAATAGAGGCACCATCCCGCAAAAAAGCCAAAGGATGTGGCCTCATTGAAACTGCCAGCGATAAATCCCGCCACCACCAGAGCAATGGTCTTGCCACACCCCAGCTGAGCCGGATGCTGCCGTTGCAGATACAAGGCCAACATCAGTGACAACGTGATGGCCCACATGTAGTTGCAACTGCCGTCCAGCCACAACATGGTCTCGCCTGGGACAGGGTAACACGTGCCCACCATGGCGAGAAACATTGATAGGGCCAGCAAGGAGCGGCGCCCCGTGGCCAAAAGGCTCAGCATGTGAGCCATAAGGCCAAACATCAGCGCATTGCATATATTAAATGCCGTCTTACCCAGCAAGCCGCAAAAGAGCGAAGCGACCAGATTGGCTGTGCGGCCATTGCTGTCCACAAAGTGGTTACAATGTGACTTGCACAGGTCAAGCAGCGACTCAATGGGCTTCCACACGCCCTCGATGAGGGAAAAAGCCAAGTCGTCCTCCTTGAATGTCGTCAACACATTCATTAACAGGAACACGGCACAAGCCACAGCCAGCACGCCCCAATAGGCGATGTCATGCCAACGTCTAGAGCGCAATAGTGAGTTATAGCTTGTGGTGCCCATCATCGAGTGAGTGCCGCTTTAAAAAGCCTGTTATGGCGCGGGAGTGGGTGCGGGAGTGACCTGCTCTCGCTTCAAGGTCATCTCCCCTTCTGAAATGTCGCCCTCAAATGAGATGACCACGCTGGAAACATCCTCCTCGGGGAGCGGGCAAATGAGCAGATGCTTGCCCTGGAAACGCAGGGGATAGTAGCCCTGGGGAGTGTAATCGGTTGAGATGGCATAATTGCGGCGACGCTCCACCTCTTTCTCGTCAAGGTCACCGTTTTGTTCATAGAAATAGTAGCGCGCGCCCTGATAAGTGGGTGGCATTGAGTCCACCTTGAGCACAATCGCCATGTAATCCTGACCAGGGAATGACAATACCGTATCGGCCAGGTCTTTTCGGTCAATGGTCCAGGGCATCACAGTGGCGCCATCAAGCAGGCGTCCCGAGTGATAACGGTTATAGACCGAGTCGCTCACAAACTGCACATTCTCCTTCCCATAGTAGCCGCGATAAACCAACTCACGATCAAAGAAATCGGTGGATTCATACTTCATGGGACGAATGAAACGGCTATAAATCTTAAATTTGCGCTCACGCAACACAGCCTGGCTTGGAGATGAAACAATTTCCTCGACCACCTGGTCGTCATAGGCCTTATAAGCCCGCAACGCCTGCAACGCGTAATTGCTTGTGTAGGCAAACAACGCCAGGCCTACGACAGCAACAGCCGCCCTAGCCCAAGGCCATCGTTCCAGCAAGGTGTCGACACCAATCGCTAAAACAAGGAAGCCCACTGTCGCCAATGCGGTATAAGGACGCTCCTGGACGATACCCAGAATGAACAAGAACGCCAACAGGCACAAGAAGATGTAAGTCCACGGGCTTCTCTTGAGCGACTTGCTTCCTTTCCAGAACAACGCCACAAGGCCAACAACAATGGCAGCAACAGGCGTGTAGAAGCGCCATACTTTCTCGTGGAAGATATACCACCGGCTGGCCAATAGTTCTTTCCATCCCAAGTCAACAACGATATAGCCACTAGTCGCCCTATTCCACGTTGCAGGACAAACGGCAATGATCATGATGCCCAGCAGATAACCGGTTAACACCAGCAATACCGCGCGATCGAGTTTGTCTCGGTTAAACAGGTAGTACAGGAACAGACCGGCAAAAAAGCCGAGTGACGTTGCCTCATTGAAGCTACCCGCCACAATGGCGAACAGCATTAACAAGAAACTCTTAACCCAACCCAGCGAGTCACTGCGGTGATGCAGCAGGTAATAAACCAGCAGCAATGACAAGGTAACGGCCCACATGTAGTTGCAGCTGCCTGAGAGCCACAACATCGTCTCACCGGGAATGGGGAAGCAGCACCCGAAGAATGCCAGGAACATCGCCACCACCATGATGGAACGGCGACCAGTGCTCAGCAAACTCAGCACATGCAGCAGCAAGCCAAACATCAGTGTGTTGAGCACATTAAAGACCGGTTTGCCCAGCAAGCCGCAGCATATCTGTGAAACAATATCGGAGGTGCGGCCGTTAACCGTCAGGTAATGACAATAGTGTGACCTGAAAAAATCGGCAAGGGATTGCATGTGGGTCCACTCCCCCTCAATGAGCGAGTAGGCCAAATCATCCTCCTTGAGTGTGGTCAACACATTCATGGCAAAAAACACGGCACAGGCAAGCAGCAGCAAGACCCAGTAGCCGATGTCATGAGATAGTTTCCAGGATTTTGAGTCAAATAATCGAGATTGTTTCATAACAGGGTTGCTTCTTGATGAAATAAAAAAATGTTGCGGCGTGCATATATCATTATCCACTGCCGCAACCTTGTATGAGAACGGCTACAGCCGCATTCAAATCACGGAATCGTTTACTCTCTCTACTATACCGTTAAGATTTCTTTCTCCTTAGCGGCAAAGATCTCGTCAATCTTCTTCATGAACTTGTCATGGATCTTCTGGACCTTCTCCTCGCCATCCTTGGACACGTCCTCGCTCATGCCTTCCTTGACGGCCTTCTTCAGACCCTCGATGGCCTCGCGGCGGGCATTGCGGATGCTAACGCGGGCTTTCTCACTCTCGGCCTTGGAGTCCTTTACCAGCAATTTGCGGCGTTCCTCGGTCAAGGGAGGGATGTTGAGACGGATTACCTCGCCATTGTTAACGGGCATGATACCGACATTGCTGTCGATAATCGCCTTCTCGATGGTCCCGATCATGTTGCGCTCCCACGGCATGATGGCGATGGTGCGCTGGTCGGGGGTACTCACGTTAGCCACGTTGTCGATGGGAACGGGGCTACCATAATAGTTCACGCGGATGCCATCCAAAATCTTGACATTGGCCTTGCCTGCACGGATGTGAGCCAGGGTGTCATCGAGGAAGTCCACTGCTTCCTGCATCTTTTTCTCGGCGGCATCGAGATAAAATTTCACGTCATTCATAGTGTTGTCCTTTATTGTTGATGATTTGATGATTTTCTATAAAACGTCACGAAAGTAATTCATTTGGCGAAATCTTGCAAATATTTTGCCAAAAAACAAAAAATATGATGGGTTCACAGCACCCGCTCGCCGTTGAACTCGCGCACGATGTAGTCGGGCCGGTTCTTGGTCTCGTTGTAGATGCGGCCGATGTATTCGCCGATGATACCTAGCGACAACAGCTGGATGCCGCCCAGGAACAGGATGAGGATGACAAGCGTGGGATAACCCTGCACAGGCTCACCAAAGAGCACCGCCTTGAAAAACACATAAATCATGTACAGGAACGCGCACATCGACACGATGAAGCCGACTACCGTCGAGATGCGCAACGGGGCCGTCGTGAACGACGTGATGCCATCGATGGCAAACGAGAACAACTGCCTATAGTTCCATGACGACTCACCAGCCACTCGGTCGCCCTGTTCAAACTCGATTTCTTTCTTCTTGAAGCCTATCCAGCTGTACATGCCCTTGGTGTAACGCTCGCTCTCCCGTAGGCTCTTCAACGCGTTGATGCAGCAGCGGTCCAGCAGGCGGAAGTCACCCACGTTTTTCAGCACCTCAAAGCGCGACGAGCGTTGCAGGATTTTGTAGAACTCCAGTGACAAGCGCTTGCGCAGCCAGCTCTCCTTGCCACGCGACTTGCGTTTGGCGTACACGTCATCATAGCCTTGCTCCCACCACTTGATCATCTCGGGGATGAGCGTGGGCGGATGCTGCAGGTCGGCATCGATGATAACCATGCAGTCGCCGGTCACGTGGTCAAATCCGGCCAGCATGGCATTTTCCTTGCCGAAGTTGCGCGACAAGTCCACATAGTTGACGCGCTGGTCCTGTGAGCGCAGGCGTTTAAGCACCTGCAACGTGCCATCGGCGCTGCCGTCGTTGACAAACATGAGTTCCCATTCATAGGCAGGATTGCTATCCATAAGTTTCACCAGCTCGGGATAAAGCAGGGGCAGTGATTTCTCCTCATTATAACAGGGAATCAGTATTGAGATCTTTTTCATTACGCTATCTATTTTATTTCAATGTTAATACTCTATTTTTTACAACAATGCCCTACTTGAACGTGAGCGATGACAGTTTCTCAGCGCTCAGGTAAGCCGCCGCCTGGGCGATGTCCTCGGGGGTGACGGCTTGGATGCGGGCAATGGTTTCATCAGGCGTTGCCACCTGGCCCCTATAGAGCAGGCCGCGACCAGCGTTCATCGCTAGGAATTCGGCGCTGTCGGCAGCGACAACCAGCTGTCCGCAGTATTGCCGCTTGTAAGCGTCCAGCCGCCGCTCGGGCAGCAGTTCGTTGCTCAGGCGGTTGGTGATGCGGTCAATGACCCGCATGCTGGAACGCACATCGTCAGGGTCGCAACCCAGGTAGATCGATATCCAACCGCAGTCGCTGAGCAGCGTCAAGGTCGATTCAACCGAGTAGACATATCCGCGGCGCTCACGCAGCTCGACATTGAGCAGCGAGTTCATGCCCGGTCCACCCAGGATGTTGTTGAGCAGCATGACGGCATAACGCAAGGGGGAATTCCTGTCGGGCACCCGCGCACCCACCACGGTGTGGGCCTGATGGGTACCTATTTCTATCACCTGCTTGAACGGGGCTACCATCGGGGGCACTGAGCGGTGCCGCTCGGCTACTGAGTGGCTCATCGCGCCAAAGTACCGCTCCACCATGCGGAAAACGCGTTCAGGCCGTTCGGGACCCACCGAAAAGAATACCATGTTGGTGGGCACATAGAGCGTCTTGAGGTAACGCATGCAGTCCTCACTGGTCAGTCGTTCCAAGTCCTCCTTGACACCCAGGATGTTGTGGCCCAGCTGACTGCCGACAAACATCAGGTCCTCAAAATCGTCAAACACAGCATCGCTGGGCGTGTCGCGATAGCTGGCCGCCTCCTCGAGCACCACGTCGCGCTCGCGGTCGAGCTCCTCCTGCGGGAAGACTGACCACTGCACCAGGTCGGCCAGCAGGTCGATCGCGCGCTTGAGGTGCCGCTCGGGGAATACCGAGTAGAGCATGGTGCCCTCCTTGGTGGTATAAGCGTTCAACTCGCCGCCCACGCTCTCCATGCGGTTCAGGATGTGCCATGACCGGCGGTGCAAGGTGCCCTTGAAGATGGTGTGCTCCACAAAATGGGCCAGGCCATATTGTCCCTCGTCCTCGTCGCGGCTTCCCGCGTTCACGGCGAGGCCGCACCACGCCACCTGGGACATGGTCGCCACGTGCACCATCGCCAGCCCATTGGGCAGTGTTTCGTAATATATCTTATTGTTGTTCACTGGTTAGCTTCGTTTATTTTATAGTCTTGAATTGATGTGCAGGACATGTTGCACGAGCAGCATCTCGTGGATGTCGCTGCGGCGCACGTCCATGTCGTCATAATTGGGGTTCTCGCTGCGCAGCACCACCATGTTAGGGTCGGTGTGGCGGCGCAGGTATTTTACCAACCTGAAGTCATCGAGCTGGATGACATAGATCTGCCCCCAATAGATCTGCTGCGGGTTGCTCACCTCGCGCACGGCCACAAAATCGCCGTCCATGATCACCGGGGCCATCGAGTCGCCGCTCACGCGCACGATGCGGCAGTTGGGACTCATGTTGGGCAGGTTCACCCACCCCACGATGTTCTCGCTCGAGAACAGCTCGGTGCGGCCCGATGCCATGCCCGCCGTTGCATCGACATCATAGACCGGGGTGCCACTTCCAGCAGCCGCCGGCAGCTGGTTAGCGTCCCCAGCATCGACGCGCACGAGCGATTTGCCGAACGGCAAGTCGGTGCCCTCGAGCAGCCACTCCTTCGACACGCCCAGGTTCACCACCATGCGGTTGAGGAACGAGTCGCTCAGCGGCATGTGGCCATTGAGGTATTTTGACAAGTTAGACGTGTCGATGCCGACGCGCTCGGCAAACTGCACCTGCCTAACCCCCATTTCTTTCATCAAATACTTGATTCGCGCTATGATTTCAGCGTTTTTCTCTGGTTCCATTTGCTTGTTATCTTGGTGTTGATGTTCGCGGCAAAATTACCACAAAAAATTGTATTTTGCAATTTCCTTACCAACAAAATGCCCCTGCCACCATTCTTTTTACATGTAACTACCATAAAATAAACATTAAATATTTGATTAATTCACGACAATTCACGTGAATAATGTTTTAAATGCGAATTGCGCTAATTGAACTAATTAACGCTAATTATTATATTATAAATGCTTGATAAACAGCGTAATCTGAATTTATTTAATGATTCGTGAAATTAGCATTAGCCCCGCAGGGTAAATATTGTTGATAATAGTTTTATGTTGTTCCTGTTGTTTGAAAATTTGCTGCTTATAACTACTTTTTGTAACTTTGTGCCAACAAAAATCATCATCAATCAACTTAAATACAAATTATCATTATGAACGGAAATTTTGTTTATTACAACCCGACGAAACTGTACTTTGGCGAAGATTCACTTAACTACCTGATTGACGAACTAAAGAACTACGGCCCTGTGGTGCTGCTTAACTACGGCAGTGGCAGCGTGAAGCGCAACGGCATCTATGACCAGGTTGTGGCCATCCTGCAACAGGCTGGCAAGACCATCGTCGAGAATCCGGGCGTGATGAGCAACCCCACGCTCGAGAAGCTGCGCGAGGGCATCCAGATTGCCCGTGACAACAAGGTTGACCTGATCCTCGCCCTGGGCGGCGGCAGCGTGTGTGACTACTCCAAGGCCGTGGCCGCATCGGCTTACTGCGAGGGCGACTATTGGGACAAGTTCTACCTCAAGCAGCAACAACCCGACGCCGACCAAAAGATTCTGCCCGTGGGCTGCGTCCTCACCATGGCGGGAACAGGTTCGGAGATGAATGCCGGCACGGTGATCACCGATGCCGAGAACACCTTCAAGGTGGGCCACGTGTTTGACGCACGCCTGATGCCCAAGTTCTCGATCCTGAATCCCAGGTTCACGATGACGGTACCCGAGAATCAGATGAAAGCGGGCATTTATGACATCATGAACCACATCATGGAGCAGTATTTCTCGGACTTTGACGACAACACCAGTGACTACCTGTCCGAGGGGCTGATGCGCGGCCTCATCGTGGCATCGCGCAAGGCCGTGAAAGACCCGCAAGACTATGAGGCCCGCTCCAACATCATGTGGACGGCAACCTGGGCGCTGAACACCCTCCTGGGCCTGGGCAAACGTGAAGACTGGATGGTACACATGATTGGCCACTCGGTGGGCGCATGGACCCACGCTCCCCACGGCTACTGCCTGGCATCAGTGTCCATGCCCTATTACAAGCGCGCCATGCAAAATGGCACGCCCAAGTTCGCTCGCTTTGCCCGCAACGTGTGGGGCATCAACACCGAGGGCATGACCGACGAGCAGGCTGCTATCGCCGGCTTGGAGGCCTTGAAGAACTGGATGCTGGAAATTGGCCTGCCGCTGACCATCAGCGAGCTGGGTGCTACCCAGGACATGATTCCCGGCATCACCAAGGGCACGGTCATCTATCCCGCCGGCTATCTTGACCTCACCCCCGAGGAGGTTACCGCCATCCTGCAAGAGAGCATGTAATCAATCCCGCTCATTAGGAGCACTCATCCAGTATTTGCGCTCGTCGTCGGACATCTGTTCGATGGCGTAGCGCAATGCTGTACGGGGCATCTCGTGGGCATGCAGCTCGAGGAACTGCCTCAACAACTCCATGCTGCAACGTTTGCCCACCTCGCGCAACATCCAACCCACGGCCTTGTGCATGAGGTCGTGAGGATGGTGCAAATGGACCTCGGCATAGTGCAGGGCCCAAGAGGGGTCGCCCTGCTGGGTGGTTTTCCAGGTACATACCATGCTCATGCGCTGCTTCCACAGGCAGGGACTGTAAGCTAGCTGGTCCAGGATTTCCAGTTTGTCCCCCAAGTGGGTGGGCAGCAAGAGCCATGTGCCCAAAATCTTGGGCGCCGACAAGTCCACCAGGTCCCAGTTGTTGGCCCTTTCAGCGTAATTGAGGTACAATTCCACGATGGCGTCCCGCCCATTGATAGCCGCCTCGTCCTGAGCCAGGCGCTTGGTCGACAATTTGCTGAATTTATCAACCAGCATGAGCAATCCACACAGCCTCACCTCGTGCCAGCGCGACGTGAGCAGCTGTGGTATCTCGTCAAGCGGCGTATCACGCACGACCAGCTTGACCACCTCGCGCGTTTGCGGCACCTTCAGGCCCAGGAACTCGTCGCCCTCGCCATACTCGCCCGGACCAGTCTTGAAAAACCGAATCAACACCTGTCGCTGCTTGTCGTTGCGCAACGACTCCATATATCCGATAATCTCACTTGCTGTCATCATAGCGCAAAGGTAATGCAAGTTGAATACAATAGCAAAATATTTTTTGCATCAGCCATTTTACCTTTAACCGAAAAAAGTGTTGTATCTTTGTAACTGAAATCAATTATCCCGTGTGATTATGGATAATACCATCAAAGTCCCTAATCTATCTCCCGCGAGAAAAACCATCGTGGGCATTCAGTTCCTTTTCGTTGCCTTTGGCGCTACAGTTTTAGTACCTCTGCTGGTGGGTCTTGATCCTGCTACGGCCTTGTTCACGGCTGGCCTGGGCACATTTATCTTTCATCTCATCACCAAGGGCAAGGTGCCCATCTTCCTCGGATCCAGCTTCGCCTTCATCGCGCCCATCATCTCGGCCTCAAAGCAGTGGGGCATGTCGGGCACCCTGGCGGGCATGGCAGGAGTGGCACTGGTCTATTTTGTGATGTCGGCGCTCATCAAGTGGCAAGGACGGCGCTTGCTCAATCGCCTGTTCCCGCCAGTCGTCATCGGGCCTGTCATCATTTGCATCGGATTGTCGCTGTCGCCCTCGGCGGTTAATATGGCCAAGGAGAACTGGCTACTGGCTTTCATCTCGCTGTTGACAGCCATTCTGGTGCTCGTCCTCGGACGCGGTCTCCTCAAGTTAGTGCCTGTTGTGTGTGGCATCATTGTGGGGTATATTGTGTCGTTCTGCATGGGACTGGTTGACTTCTCAACCGTTGTCAGCGCACCGTGGTTTGCCCTGCCATCGAGCATCAGCCATTTCCAGCTGCCTCAGTTCGCATGGGAGCCGTTCCTGTTCATGATACCTGTGGCCATCGCACCCGTGATTGAGCACATCGGCGACGTGTATGTGGTGGGGGCAGTGGCCAACAAAGACTTTGTGAAAGACCCCGGCCTGCACCGCACCATGCTGGGTGATGGTTTGGCATGTCTGGTTGCGGCCCTCTTTGGCGGTCCTCCCGTGACCACCTACAGCGAGGTGACGGGAGCCATGCAGATCACCCGCATCACCAACCCCGCAGTCATCCGTATTGCCGCTGCCACGGCGATTGTGTTCTCGGTCATCGGCAAGTTGAGCGCATTGCTGCAAAGCATTCCCGCGGCTGTCTTGGGTGGCATCATGCTCATGCTGTTCGGCTCCATCGCTGCGGTGGGCATCCAGAATCTAGTGAACAACAAGGTTGACTTGAACCAAACGCGCAACATCATCATCGTTAGCGTGGTGTTGACCCTGGGCATAGGTGGCGCCATCATCCCGATGGGTAGTTTCTCGCTGAGCGGCATCGGTCTGTCGGCTGTCGCTGGAGTTATTCTCAACCTGGTCCTCCCCAACGCGAAAAATGCGTAATTCACCCTCGCGCTGCGTCTTGATGGGTTTTTAACATAAAAACGCTTGGCGATTGGACGAATGTTAGTAAATTTACTGCCCGATAATGTTTTTAATGTAGATTTTCACTAAAACCATCATTATGATTGACCAAGTAATAGCATTCAATAGGGGCTTTGTGGAGCGCAAGGACTATGAGCAGTATGTGACCGACAAATACCCCGACAAGCGCCTGGCTGTGCTCAGCTGCATGGACACGCGATTAACCGAGTTGCTGCCCGCTGCGCTGGGGCTGAAAAACGGAGACGCCAAGATCATCAAGAACGCTGGCGGCCTGATGATTTCACCGTTTGACTCGGCCATGCGCAGCCTCATCGTGGCCATCTATGAACTGGGTGTGCAGGAAATCATGGTTGTGGCACACTCCAATTGCGGTGCCTGCCACATGAGCTATGACCACTTCCATCACGAGATGATTGCCCGTGGCATCAGCGACGAGACCCTCGACACCATCCGCCACTGCGGCATCGACCTCGATGCCTGGCTCGAGGGTTTCAAGGACACACCCGAGTCGGTGCGCAAGACCGTCGAAACCATCAAGACCCACCCCCTTGTGCCCAATGACATAGTGGTGCGTGGCTTTATCATCGACTCGGTGACTGGAGCCCTTGAAGAAATCGTTGCCTAGCAGCAAGCTATGAATAAGGTGAGGATAACAGCCATCCGTCAGACGGTATATCCCGACTTGATGGCGAGATTTGAGAACCCCATCGAGCACACCTGTGACGTGAAAGAAGGCCAGCAATGGATATCCATCGATGGTCAGTGTCCTGAGGGGATGTGTCCGTCGGCATGGTCCTCGATGAGGGAGTTTGTGGAGTCGCTTGCCCGTGGCGAGGGCAACTTCTATGATGGCTGGATGAAGAATCCCATGAGTGCGATGATCAGCTGCAACGACGGTTTCCGCCCGTTCAGCTTCTATATCGAAGTGATTGAAGAACCTTGAGACCCCATGAATCCCATTGCCATCAGACTGCTCAACCAGCAGCTTGCCGCGCCGCAATTCAGTGACCCCGGTGAGGTGGTGAGCCACATGGGCGCAATGCAAGCCCAGGAATACCGCATGATGCGTTGGGCCGTGGCGATGCGCACCCGCCGTCCGTCGGCGCGAGCGTTTAAAGCGGCTTTTGATAGCGGGCGCATTATCCGCCTGCACTTGATGCGTGGCACTTGGCAACTGGTGTCAGCCGAGAATTATTGGCCACTCATCGAGCTTTGTTCGCCTCGGGCCATTGCCGTGACCAAGGGGTGGATGCACAGCAACCGCATCACCATCCCCGACGAGGAGCAGAAGCACATTGGTGATATCTTAGCGCAGACTGCTGCAGACAAAAGGAGCGTGACCAAAGATGATTTCGTTCAGGCGTTAGCCGCGAGAGACATCCGTATGGATGAGCATCGGTTGTCCTATCACATCCGCATGGCAGAGCTGACAGGAGTCATCTGCAGCGGCGACCTCCTGCCCATGCAAGCCACCTATACGCTAACGGCCAACAAGGTGCCGACTCATGGTAAGACCGACCGGGACGAGACCCTGATGCATCTGGCGCGCAAATATTTCCAGAGCCGCCAGCCTGCTACGCTGGAGGATTTCGTCTAGTGGTCGGGACTTAACATCGGCGACTGCCGCCGGGGGATTGAGTTGCTGGGCAACACCATTCATCTGGAAAAGCACAAAGGCAGGGAGTTTTACCTCACTGACGATTGCCGCATGCGAGGATTCCGCAAAGGCCACTATCTGTTGATTCCACCTTACGACGAATACCTCATTGCCTACAAGAGCCGCGACATCGTCTTATCCCCTGAGTATAGCCACCGGGCACACAACAAAACCGGCATCTTCCAGCCCATCATCGCCCATGACGGCATCGTCTGCGGCAACTGGGCACCTTTTAAGGCCACCTGCCAGCCCGTTTTCTTCACCGGTGACCACAACAATGAGGCCGCCGTGCAAGACGCCTGGTCAACCTACCAGCGATTCCTAGAAAAATAGCGACCGCTTGTCCAATCATGATTATTAATTGCTTGTAATGTCTAATTAACTGTTATCAATTATGAATATTGAGGAGGTGAGGGAGTTTTGTTTGGGTCTGCCAGGGGTGACTGAGGATTCGCCTTATGGGCCTGACATGATTGTGTTCAGGATTGAGGGGAAGATATTCTTGCATCTGCCGCTGGAGTATGCCGACCCGCGCATCTCTATCAAGCTGCCGCCCGAGGAGGGCGTGGAACTGCGCGAGCGCTACATTGCCATCCGTGCGGCGTTCCACCTGAACAAAACCCACTGGAACGACATACTCATCGAACACACGTTCCCCAGGGAACAGCTTGAGGCTTGGATAGTGGAGTCCTATCAGATCGTATTCAACAAGTTGCCCAAACGACTTCGAGATAAATATCAACCATGAAACACACGCTTCCATACTAGCCTGTAAAAGATTTTTCAAAAAAAAGTTGAGTTCCTGTAATTTTCATGACAGTTGCTGCATCTAACGGGCAAAACGTGAACAAAACGACGAGAAAATGAATAATCAAGAACAACAATTCGCCCAACTGGTGCGGGAACACAAGAGTACCATCTACACGGTGTGCTACATGTTCTCTCATGACGAAGACGAAGTGAACGACCTCTTCCAGGAGACGCTGATCAACATGTGGAAAGGCATCGATAGTTTTCGCGAAGAAAGTAAGATCAGCACGTGGATCTATCGCGTTGCCCTGAACACATGCCTCCTGCAAGAGCGCAAGAAAAAGAGAGAGGTACCCAAGGTGCCCCTGTCGATGAACGTGAACTTCTTTGAAGACGAGGACGCCAAAGTCGCACAGGTTCGTCAACTCCATCAACGCATCGGCAAACTTGGCCTTGTCGACAGAGCCATCGTGATGCTGTGGCTGGAGGGATCGAGCTATGACGAGATTGGTGCTGTCATGGGAATCTCGGCGCAAAATGTGGGCGTTAAACTTTACAGAATTAAAGAACAACTAAAAAAGATGTAAGCATGGAAGAAATGTATTTAGAGGAAATGCGCAACCAGTTTGCCATTCTCAAGGAGCAACTTAATAAACAGGAGATTGTCAACGACCATCTTCTCCGCAAAGCGATGAAATCCAAAAACAAAGAAATCAGCCGAACAAAGCGAGTAGTGTTTTTAAGTGCCTTGTCATGCCTGATTATCTTCCCTATGACCTATATGACTCACATGTGGAGTCTAGGATTTGCCATCGCCACGATTGCTATGGTAGCCTTTTCGGCAGCGGCTACCTATTACATCCACAAGCCGGTTGAGGAACTCAACTTCATGAAAGATGACTTTTCAACCGTTGCCCGCGTGATGGCCAAGTTCAAGAAGCAATATGACAACTGGCTGCGCTACGTGGCTCCCACGTTGATAATTCCTTGGCTTATCTGGGGCTGCTATGAGTTTGCTTGGAAAAACGCTCCCGACGGCATCAATCCTTGGCTCATGTCACTGCCCTTGATTGTTGGGGTTATCATTGGCGGTCTCATCGGCGTGAAGTTCCATTTCAAGGCCGTGAATGCAGCCCAAGACATCCTCGACCAAATCGAAGAGTCATAATTCAGGTTTTAAAAATTGATAAGTTTAAAAGGATGGAGAAATTTACTTTCTCCATCTTTTTAGTTTAGGGAAGAAGGCTAGCATCATCTGCTTGTATTCCTCGCGGGTCATGGGCTTGGGCATGTGTTTGTTGACCTCGTCCACAAACTGGCTGCAATGTTCTATCATCTCGTCCATCGTGCAGTCCTGGAGGAAACGGCCATCATCATAGCAGTACTTGCAGTAATCAAAGTTAATGCTGCCGTCGGCATTGTGGCCGCAGTCCTCGTTGCAGGTCAACGGCATGCCGCAACTCTGGCAGAACTGTGGCAACTGGCCCGGTCGCAGTGTCTTTTCCTTAAGCGGGAATGTTGATTCATAGGCCTCAAAGGCTTCGGGATCCATATCGGCCACAAAGTAGCCCATGGGAGGCGTGTAAGTCCCCTCGACGCCATCCAAGTAGCCTGGGATAAGTTCTTGAGCGAGGAAATAAGGTACCACGGCGTCTTCGGGCTCGGCATGATAGTGGATGTTTAAGCTGCTGGCAAGTACAAACCCCGCATGCTTGTAAAAGTCGATATTGCCCTCCATGGTCAGTACGCCTATGCCCATCTCGCGGGCTTTCTCCAGAGCATACTGTAGCAGTTTCAGGCCATACCCCTTGCGCTTATAGTCAGGGTGGATGCTGATGGGGCCAAAAGTCCAGGAAGGTAGTGTTGTGCCGTCCTTCTTTACGATTTGGGCTTTAGAAAACATCACGTGGCCAATGATGCGCCCGTCCTCCTCCATCACCAAGTCCAGCTCGGGGATAAAATCGGGATTGTCACGGAATCGGTTAAGTACATAGTGCTCGGTGCATCCTGGGCGGTACACATTCCAAAACGCCTCACGGGTGAGGTTTTCCACCTCTCGGTAGTCCTGCGGTTGTTCTAATCTTATTTCCATTTGTAATATGTTTTAAGCATTGAGGGTAATCATAGAACAAAGTTACTGCAAATTTCCCAATTACCGATGTGTTGGCCAACAAAACGAGTATCGAACCCACACAAATTCAATTGTAGTGGCAGTTATATGTGGCTGAAAAGGTTGAAAAAAGTTTGTCTTCTGCTTTTTCGCGGCCAGATATGATTGAAATTTGAGCGAATGTTAGTACATTTACTGCGCTAAATACATGAGTCATGAACATAGACGAATATCTCGATAGGCCTTACTGGATTATAGACATCTTGCCAAAGCAGGTACCTCAAGACGCTGGCGGGCAATATTTCGCGGTAGAGCGGTACTATCTCGACAGGATAGGCCTGCTGCGCGAGAAATATGCGCAAATGTTAATCAAGCTGAACTGCTACTATGACCTAACCGTCAGCCATGATGGTGAGAACTGGAAGCGCAATCCCGACCCTGAAGACATGGAACGATGGCTAGGCGCCTGTCTGTTGGTTGCTCCCACAGACCCCTCGCTTTTTGTTATGGTCAAACAAGAGCACACCTTGATGATGGCAAGTCGGGAAAATACCCACATCACGGTCTATAACCCGACCGACGCGTTAATTGACTTGCTGCGCCAGTTGGCTAACGCCGAAGGATTATTCGTTTGGAAAGGTAACAATTGAAATCGAAGAAATATGGCAAATCCAAAAACTAAACAAGAACTGCTGGCCGCAATGATTGACGGCTACACTAAACTTAAAGAACAAATTGCCAAGATGTCTCAGGACGAGATATCGGCACCGTTTGATTTTGTGTCCGACCCTAAAAAATGCGGCGTGAGGTGGCAATATGATAAATGCCTCAGGGACTTGCTGATTCACCTCCACGAGTGGCAGGTGCTGATGCGGGTGTTTGTGCAGAATATCCGTGAGGGACATCAGCGTGATTATCTGCCTGATGAATACCGCAAGAACTATCACGAGATGGACAAGATGCTGGTCGAGAAGCACCAACAAACGCCGCTAGAGGAGGCCACCCGCCTGCTGGACGAGACCCATGACGAGATGATGAGCCTAGCTGAAAGCTTCACCGAGGAGGAACTTTTCTCTAAGGGTTTCTATAAGTGCACCTATACCACCACCATGGCGGCCTATTTTGTGAGCGTCACTTCCAGCCCTTATTCCCAGGCGGTGAAATTGCTCAAGACCCACCAGAAACAACTCGCTAAGGGTAAGAAATGACGTTGAGACGGGCTTTATTGGTCTTGCTGGCCTGCTGGTGTGCGTTGGCGTGCATGGCAGGGCGTTTTGTCGAGGACTCGGTCAAGGTGGATGGGCACATGCGCCATTTGGTGATGTACTTGCCTGATGGCATGAGGCAAGGTGCGCCAGTGGTGTTCGTGCTGCATGGCTACGGTGCTGGCATCTGGCGCGAGAACCCGATGGTCGCGACGGCAGATAGGCATGGCTTTGCGGTGTGTATCCCCGAGGGGCTCCGAGACCCCCAGGGCGAGCGTAGCTGGAATGTGGGCTACCCCTTCCAAGCGGGTTGGCAGGTGGATGACGTGAAAGCCTTGTGCCGCATGGCGCGCCATGTACATAAACGCTACCATCTGAGTCGCGAAAACACCTTCCTCACAGGTATGTCCAACGGCGGCGAGATGTGTTACCTGATGGCCTATAGTAAGCAAAAGACGTTCAAGGCAGTAGCGCCCATCGCGGGGCTGACGATGGCATGGATGTATGAGCGCTTGGACGCTCCGCGCCCCATCCCTCTGATGGAAATCCACGGCACTGAGGACCGCGTGTCGGAGTGGACAGGAGACATGGAAAACAAGGGAGGTTGGGGCGCCTACCTGCCAGTGCCAGTGGCTATCGGCTATTGGGTGGCTAAGAACCGTTGCACCAGTGAACAGGTCGAGCGCATCGAGAGCATTCAGGGCCACGAGGGACACCCGATCATCAAGCACCGCTATAGCGGTAGCACGACAGGCTGCGAGGTGTGGCTATATGAAGTAGTAGGCGGTGTCCACTCATGGTTCACCAGCGACATGGACACCGGCGAGGAAATTTGGCAATTCTTTGCCCGTTATATCAAGTGATGTGATGGTGAGTTACTGATTAGCAGATTTTTGCTGGCCCATCATAGAGCGCATTGCGTTGATTTCTTGAATGTTATTGAAAAGGCTGATGCCGCCGAAGGTCATCAGCAACGAGATGGCACTGACGGTGATTAATCGGGAGTTACCGCAAAGCCATTCCAAGACAAAGACGTTGTGTGTATTGAAGTTGAAGACTGGAACAGTGGTGGGCGACAAGAGGAGATAGGCGATGGCTCCACCTCCAACAATAAGTCCAGCAAGAAACGCGACTACCATAGCCGTCTTGTAACGACGGATGGTCGCCTCCTGGTACTGCTTGATGTACTCCACGGCGTCAAGGCGCTTGGTGACTGAAGCCATGAAGGCCTCCTTGTCGTCAAATTGCGGTTTATTGGCGAGGAACAATTCCTCAAGTGCTTTATCTCTGTTCATAACTGTAGTTTTGATAAATTAGGCTGCGTCTTGGGTTAAAAAAAGAATAAATCCTTTTTGTTCACCTCTCAACTTGCTCTAATTTTGGCTTTTAGTTTGTCACGTCCTCGCGAGAGTTGTTGTTTGACGGCGTCCTGCGATGCGTCAGTTATTGTGGCGATTTCTTTGATGCTGTACCCGTTCATGTAGTAGAGTGTGATGGCAGAGCGTTCCTTGGGCGGCAAGGTGCGCAAGGCGAGGTAGAGGTCCTGGTGTTCAAAGGAAGCATCGGCCTCGGTGCCACCGATGAGCGTACGCGCCTCGTCGATGCTATCCATCGTGCGGCATCCCGCCTTGTGGTTGAGGAAGGTGTTGTAGGCAATCTTGAAAAGCCACGAGCGGAACTTGCCTTCGTCACGATAACCCGCCAGCGAGAGGTAGGCCTTGACCAAGGCATCCTGTGCCAGATCGTCGGCATCGCCCTTGTTGCCGCAGCACAGGGCGAGCAAGAAGCCTCTCAAGGCCTCCTGCTCACGTTCCACATGCGCTATGAAGACTTCGCGCGTCACAGGTTACGCTTGCTCAGTCACACTCTTTTCCTCAGCCTCTATCTCCTTGGCGAGCATCTTCTTGCCCACGAAATAATTCACAAGAAATGCAATGCCCACTCCCAGAGAAATGAGTCCAAAGCATATCGCAGTCATCGGGTCATCGGCACCGCCAAGTTGGTTCTCACCCAGGAAAATACCAAAGCCGATCAATCCTATGCCGAGCAGCGTGGTGAGGCAACCCCATAGCAGTTTGGTTAGCAGTTTCTCCTTCAATAGTTTCCCATTGCGCGAAATCTTCTTCATTAATTCTTCGATATCCATATCAGGATTCTTCTCGATAGCGGCCAGCACAATCTGTGTGCGTTGGTTGGTCTCATTCATCTTCTTGCGGACACCCGATAAAATAGCAACGATGGGAAGAACGCAACCACATGCAATCGGTACTAATATTTCAGCCAGATGTTCCATTTTCTTTTATTGTTTTTAATTGTTATACTTTAGTTTTCTTGAACCAGTTCCCTCGCTTGAGCTCGGGTTCTGCGGGCTGCGCCTCAGCAATCACATGCGCGCTTGCATTGCGTTCGGCTTGCACCGCAGTTCACTCATATAACAAGTCAAGAACTCAAAAGGTGACATCCATGGCAAAAAAAATCGTATGGTTTTGAATTGTAGAGACGCAAAATCTTGATTCTCCCTGTGGAATTATTGCGATCCCATGCGGACTATCCCTAAAAAATCTTTGCGTCTTAGCGTCTTAGCGAGGGGCGTCCCACACCGAAGATTACAGCAGGTTGTGGATGAAGGCTGCCATCGCCTCGTCATGCTTGCGCACGTCGCGGTACAGGGTCAACTGGTTGCGGGTTCGGTCCAGGTTGTGGGTCGGATACTTGATTTTGTAGTAGGTGTCGCCGTTGATGTAGTCGGCCAGGAAGCGCACGCACTGCATGAAGGGGAACAGCGCCGCTGCGTAGGGCAGCAGTTCAATCTCGATGGGTGTGAGGAATTCTCTTGCAGATTCCAGATAACCCGTCGTGAAGGCTTTGAAAATTTCCTCGTTGAAGCCCACACGCGACAGGTCGGGATCGTCCTCGGCGGTGAAGTTGGCACCGGTGCGCAGGAAGTCGCCGTAGTCCGAGAAGATGAACGACGGCATCACGGTGTCGAGGTCAATGACGCACAGCACTTGGCCCTGCTTGTCAAAGAGCATATTGTTGACCTTGGTGTCGCAATGGCAGATGCGCTTGGGCAGACGGCCCTCGCAATAGAGGCGTTCGGCCTGGCACATCTCGTCAGCATCGCGCTCCAGTTCCTCAACGATATCTCGCACCTCGTCAAGGCGGCCTGCGGCATTGTTCTCCACGGCCTCACGCAGCTGACGCATGCGCAGTTCCATATTATGGAAGTCGGGGATGGTCTCGCCCAGTTGCTCGGGCACATCCACGAGCATTTTCTCAAAGTTACCGAAAGCCTTGCCGCAGTCGTAGGCGCTCTCAGGGGTGACGGCCTCGTTGGTGACAGTATCGGGGATATATACCATCACGCGCCAGTAGCGGTCGGCCTCGTCGCGATGATAGGTCTTGCCATCGTGAGCCTTGATGAATTGCAACACTTTACGGTCGATGTCATCGGTACCGCTGGTTTCCAGCTTGTGGCGGATATGGGCAGTCACCACCTCGATGTTATGTTGCAGCAGGTCCACGTCCTGAAAAATAGCGTTATTGATGCGTTGCAGTACATAGTCGGGTGAGTTGCCCTCGGTAACAACGTGATAAGTGTCATTGATGAGGCCGTTGCCCAAGGGCTTAACTTCCTTGACCTTTCCCTCGATTTCAAATTGCGCCAGAATCCCGGCAGTATCAATTGTTTCCATGACAATACTCATTAATCACTAATCACTAATCTCTAATCAGCATCTTTAGATGCTTTCTCCCAATACTTAGCACCTTTGGCCTTCAGTTTCTCAGTGAAGGCCACGGCGGCGGCGCGTGTCGCGGCCTCGTCCTCGGGCTTGGCCCAAGCATGGCGGTATCCACGGAACCTGCTCCACTCGCCTCGGGTGAAATCGGGCACCTGTACCGGCTTGTTGCCGTTGTTCATCGAGAGGCTGCCCAGTTCGGCCAGACAGCACCATTCGGCCAGGTCATACACGTCGATATCGAGCGGCAATCCGTTCTGCAGGCAATACACCAGTCGCGAGTCCATGATGAAATCCATGCCTCCATGGCCGCCTACTTCCTTGGCTTCCTCTCCATAGCGCAGCACCATAGGCGATGAGAATGATTTCAAGAGGACCTCGGTGTCCTCTTTGCTCAAGTAGGAGTGACCCGTATAGTCTTTGCTTACATTTATTCCTGCCTTGGCCATCACGTCCTTGGCCAGTGCGAACCCCTCAACGGGATATTTGTTGACAAAGCCCTTGGTGCCGGTGAGTTGGTACATGCGGTTATAGGGCTGCGGCGTCATCACATTGTGATGAATCTCGATGACCTTGCCCTTCTCGGTTGAGATAAGTGTAGTAGTGTGGTCACCGTTCTTGAAGTCGGAGCAATACTCGCCTGTGCGAGCCTTGAACAGTTCCTGGCCATTAAAGGAGCGGGTATCCATCGCAACCAGTGTTCTCATACGGTCGCCACGGTGAAGGTTCAGCACTTGCGCGATAGGCCCCAGACCATGGGTGGGATAAACATCGCCGCGGAACTTGCTGTTGTAGTCCAGGCGCCAACCCAGTTGGTCGTCCGCGCCATTTTTCCAATATTCGTCCCAATAGGGCGACAACTCGTGGCGGTAAGCTCCTTGAACATAGATGACTTCGCCCAACAGACCCCTCTGAGCCATGTAAAGCGAGTTAAGTTCAAAGAAGTCATAGCAGCAGTTTTCGAGCATCATCACGTGCAGGCGCTTGCTCTCGCTCAGGTTGATGAGCGACCATATCTCAGATAGGTTCATCGCCGATGGCACCTCGATGGCGACGTGGTGGCCATGCTCCAGCGCCTCGCGGGCTATCAGGTAGTGGTGAAGCCAGTCGGTGGCGATATACACCAGGTCGATGTCGGTGCGTTTACATAAATCCTTATAACCGTCCTCACCGTAATAGATGTCGGCAGCGGGCATCGATGCCTTGCGCAGGATGTCCTGACAGGCCTCGGCGCGGTCGCGCTCATGGTCACACAGGGCTTTCACCTCGATGCCGGGAATGTGTGTCCAGCGCTCCACTGCGTCGGGTCCGCGCATACCCAGGCCCACGAAGACCACCCTCACGACAGGAATTTTCTCAACTGTAAGTCCCAGCGCCGACCGCTGACCACCAGGTCGCTCCGGCACCTGGGTCACTATCGTCCCGTCCTTGATGGTATAAGGCCAATTAAACTGCGCCCATGTGTTTACAGGCAATAGGGCGGCAACAGCCATTGCTAGTGCTACTAAAAAATACCTCAGTCTATTCATTGTTTCAATGGATTGGATGTTCTTGATAACGGCCTCAAAAATAGACAAAAAAAACGAAAAGAGCAAAAAAAGCGGCAAAATGCGGGAATTGACCGCACTTTGCCACTCATTATCTTCTAGACCGACACACGCGCGTGTGGTCACTCGATGCGCGTGATCTTGGCACCGATGGCATTGAGGCGCTCATCAATCCTAGTGTAACCTCGGTCTATCTGCTCAATGTGGTCGATGCGGCTCACGCCATCGGCGCTCATGGCGGCTATCAACATAGCGATACCGGCACGGATGTCGGGCGAGACCATGTGGTTAGCGCGCAGGCGGATGTGGTGGTCGTGGCCGATGACGACGGCGCGGTGGGGGTCACACAGGATAATCTGGGCTCCCATGTCAATGAGTTTGTCCACAAAGAAGAGACGGCTCTCAAACATCTTTTGATGAATCAATATACTGCCTTGGGCTTGCGTCGCCACTACCAGCAGCACGCTCAGCAGGTCGGGAGTGAGACCTGGCCAAATCGCATCGGCCAGCGTCAAGATTGAGCCGTCCATGAATCGTTCAACCTCATAATGTTCTTGCTGGGGAATGAACATGTCGTCTCCCCTCTTTTCCAACTGCAACCCCAAACGGCAGAAACTGTCGGGGATGATACCCAAGTCTTTCCAGGAAACGTCCTTGATGGTCAACTCGCTGCCAGTCATGGCTGCCATGCCAATGAAACTGCCCACCTCAATCATATCAGGGAGAATACGATGGTGCGCCCCGTGCAGCATGTCCACGCCCTCGATGGTCAACAGGTTGGAAGCGATGCCAGTGATTTTAGCCCCCATCTGGTTCAGCATGCAGCACAATTGCTGGATATAGGGTTCACAAGCCGCGTTATAGATGGTTGTCGTGCCCTGGGCCATGACGGCGGCCATCACGATGTTGGCCGTTCCGGTCAAGGATGCCTCGTCGAGCAACATGTAGGTGCCTTGCAGACGGCCCGCGGTCTCAAACTGATAGGCTTTCTTCTCACTGTCAAACTTGTAGGAGGCTCCCAGATTGCAGATGCCTCGAAAATGGGTATCCAAACGACGGCGGCCAATCTTGTCTCCGCCAGGGTTAGCAAAATACATTTTGCCCAGCCTGCTCAGCAGTGGGCCAATCAGCATGACCGAACCTCGCAGTCGGGCGCATTTATTCATGAAGTCCTGGCTCTCGATGAACTCAGTGTCGATGTGTTCAGCCTTGAAACTATAGGTATTTTCACCCTGCTGCTTGACGATGACGCCCATGTCGATGAGCAGGTGGATGAGGTTGTTCACGTCCAGGATGTCGGGGACGTTCTCGATGACGACCTCTTCGGTAGTCAATAGGGTTGCGCAGATGACTTCCAACGCTTCGTTTTTGGCTCCTTGAGGCGTAATCTCGCCATGCAGGCGATGGTTACCTTCTACGATGAATGATGCCATGATATTCAGATTTTGTTAGTGTATTAGATGTAATTAACTTCTGGTTCTAGTTGTATGTCGAATTTATTGAGAACACTTTGCTGGATGAGACTGGCCAGTTCTATGATGTCGCTAGGTGTCGCTTGGCTCTCGTTGACCAAAATCAGCGGTTGCTTGTCATAGACGGCCGCCCCGCCATGGCGCTTACCTTTCCACCCGCATTGCTCGATGAGCCATGCGGCGGGTATCTTGATGAGACTGTCATCGACCACATAATGGGGAACATCGGCATAAGAGGCCGCAATATGCTGATAAACCTCAACTGGAACTACCGGGTTCTTAAAGAAACTGCCGGCACTACCCTTCTCACTGGGCTCGGGCAGTTTGGAACGGCGGATGTCGATCACCGCGTCGCGGATAGCCTGGGCCGTGGGTTTTACGCCACGCGAATTGAATTCCCGCAACGGGCCGTAATCCAAATGGAATACAGGGATGAGCGACAACTTGTAGACCACAGCCGTGACGATGTATTCCCCCTTCAAGCGATGCTTGAAGATGCTGTCCCGATAGCCATACTCACATTCTTTGACTTGGAATACCTGAGGCTGGCCAGTGGCGACTGCTATCGTTTCCACCTCATGGATGATGGACTCCACCTCCACGCCATAGGCACCGATGTTCTGGATGGCCGATGCGCCCACTTCGCCGGGAATGTAGGACAGGTTCTCGGTCCCGTAATAGCCGTCCCGTGCCATCTGTGCGCAGAAGTCGTCCCACACCACACCCGATCCCACACGAAAGTATATGTGCTGACCGTCGCGAGAAACCTCCTCGATAAACTTGATGTCGGAATGCAGGATGGTGCCCTCAAAGTCCCTAGTGAACAGCAGATTACTGCCGCAACCGATGTGCAGGATGCGTTGTTTGCTCTCTTTGAGGCAAGCCAAGACCTTAACAAGTTCATCCACAGTTTTGTAACTGATGAACTGCTTGGCCTTCACATCCATCCCGAAGGTGTTGTGCTCTCGCAGCGAGTAATGATGATGTATGGTGATGGGCATGTCTCTCATTGTCTTATTGATTTAAGACTGCAAATTTAGTGCAAGCCGAGCGATTTGCCAAATTTGTTTGAGCAAATCCGAGGCGCCGCCTAAATTATCCAAATTTAGTGCAAGAAGAGCGATTTGCCAAATTTGTTTGAGCAAATCCGAGGCGCCGCCTAAATTATCCAAATTTAGTGCAAGAAGAGCGATTTGCCAAATTTGTTTGAGCAAATCCGAGGCGCCGCCTAAATTATCCAAATTTAGTGCAAGAAGAGCGATTTGCCAAATCTATTTGGGACTGGATAAATTTTTTCAACCTTTTGGCTCAAAAAATTGCTCATCGAGTTGATAAAAACACTATCTTTGCGCATAATAACTAAAAAAAGAGTAATAAATTGAAACAGAAACTTTTGCTTGTAGCGCTATTGGCAGCCTTCGGTTTGCTCGCCATGGCAGCGCCCAGGGTGGAGACCATCTCCTCACCCAATGGAAATATAAGGATTGAAGTGAGTATTGGCAACCAGTTGCAATACAGTGTCTATAACGGTGATGAGTTGGTGCTCAAGGATAATGTGTTGACCCTGCAGATGAGGAATGAACGGTTTGGCGACAAACCGCAACTCAAGGGCTGCAAGCGGTCCCGCATCGATGAGGTCATCAGGCCTGTAGTGCCGATGAAGTATGCCGTGGTGCCCAACAAAGCCAATCAGATGTCGCTCACTTTTAAGGGCGGCATTGGTGTCGACTTCCGCGCCTATGACAACGCTATCGCTTATCGGTTCAATATCAACAAAGGCAAGAAGAAGGTTGATGTACTGGACGAAGGCGTGGAACTGAATTTCCCAGCGCCGTTTATGGCTCATATCTCCAAGACAGACACTTATGCCATGTCATGTGAGAAGCCCTATACACACATCTCTACCAGCGAGTTGCAGGAGGGTGACCAGATGACTTACTTGCCCATCTTGTTTGAAAGCCCACGGGGGACCAAGGTGCTCTTCTCAGAGAGTGATGTGCGCGATTATCCCCACATCTTCCTGACGCCTAATGGCAAGAACGGGTTCTCGTCCATTTTTCCCAAGTCACCTGAGACCTGGGAACCCAGCGGTGACCGTGGTTGGAAAATCACTAAGGAGCGTGACTGTATCGCGGCCCAGATTGACGGGCGCCGCCCGTTACCGTGGCGCTTTGCCGTCATCGGTGACGATGCCACCATCGCGGGGAATCAGATGGAAGTCGTGCTCGCTGGCCCATGCGAAATTGATGACGTGTCGTGGATTAAGCCTGGCCAGGTGAACTGGGACTGGTGGAATCACTGGACCGTGTGGGGAGTGGACTTTGAAACGGGCATCAACAACGATACCTACAAATACATCATCGATGTCGCTTCAAAATTTGGGGTGGAATATATCCTGCTCGATGAGGGCTGGAACAAGAGCGTGAAAGATCCCTTCACCACCCGTGATGAGATCAACGTTCAGGAACTGGTGGATTATGGCCGCCAGAAGGGTGTGGGCGTTTGGTTATGGCTGTCATGGCTCACCGTCGAGCATCACATGGACCTGATACCCTATTATGCCAAAATGGGTGTTAAGGGTTTGAAGATTGACTTCATGGATCACAGTAACCAGTGGATGGTCAACTACTATGAGCGCATCGTCCGCGAGTGTGCCAAGCACAAACTGATGGTCGATTTCCACGGTGCCTTCAAGCCATCGGGACTTGAGCAGCGCCTGCCTAATCTGCTCTCCTATGAGGGCGTGCTAGGACTGGAGCAATGTGCTGGCTGCGAACCCAAGAACAGCATCTGGTTGCCGTTTATGCGTAACGCTGTGGGAGCAATGGATTTCACGCCTGGAGCGATGCAGAATGCCCAACCTGAGGACAATTGGGGAACCGGTTCCCTGCCGATGGGCGGTGGCACGCGTGCCTACCAGATGGCCCTATACGTATGCTTCGAGAGTGGCTTGCAGATGCTGGCAGATAGCCCGACGCGCTACCTGCGCGAAGCGGAATGCACCGAATTCATCGCATCGGTGCCCACCACTTGGGATGATACCCGCATCCTTGCCGCCAAGGCAGGTGACTACTATGTTGTCGCCAAGCGCAAGGGCGAGCAGTGGTTTATCGGCGCCATCACCGGCGAGCGCAAGCAACCCCTCGACTTGACCATCTCGCTCGATTTCTTGACAAAGCCGGGCCAACTGACCTATTTCCAAGACGGTCGCAATGCCCACCGCATCGCCGTGGACTACAAGAAGGGCGAACAAGCCGTCACCCCGCAGACCCAGTTGCAACTGCACATCGTCCGCAACGGTGGCTGGTGCGGTGTCGTGAAATAAGAATCACCTCTCACACAGTTCCAAACGATGACTATCTGTAGAAGGTTTGTTATTACGCTTTCACTCATGCTGCTGGCTCTTGTTTCTTGGGGTCAGCAGTTGCCGCTTGCGACCGATGACGTGAAGGCGGATACTCCAGTCTATGATGTCGTCGTTGTCGGCGGTGGTCCTGCCGGCATTGGCGCTGCTCTCGCGGCGGTCCGGGTCGGTGCCCGCACGGCGCTCGTGGAGCGCGATTCCAGGATAGGCGGAACGACAATCCAGGCCGAGGTGTGTGATATGGGGCTTTTCTATGCTTGGCGACGGCAGATTATCGCGGGTCCAGTTTGGGACTTGGTCACCGAGGCGGTAGCCGCTGCCCATGGTAGCCTGCCCGATTTTTCCAAGCAGGAGCCGGACAAGTGGATGGAGAGTTGTGTCCATGTTGACCCCGTTATTTATTCCCGCGTAGCCGAGGAAACTTTGCGTAAAGCCGGTGTGGACCTCATCTTGAATGTTGAGGTGACCACCGTCGAACGTGTTGACTGTGGATGGCTTGTCGGACCTGTCATTGGACTGCAGGTAGTGGACGCGACGGGCAATGCGACGGTGGCTGCATTGGCGGGTGCCGAGCGCATTAAGCCCTCAGACGATGTCCGTCAACCAGGCTCTTATTTCTTTTGGATTTCCTCACAGGGCTTGGAGTTTGACGCTGAGGCCGTGAATCGTGAGCACAAACAGGCGATTGCCGATGGCGAACTGCTGCCGACGGATGTCTATGTGGGTATGCCGTTTTTTATTCGCAAGGGAGGCGGTTCCGGGTGTTACATCCCGCTGGCCGATAATTCCACCCCGGAGGCACGCGCTGAAACGAACCGCCGCGGTGTGGAGGCGCGGGATCGCGTCTTGGCATTTATCCGACGTCAGAAAGGACTGGAAAATGTCGAACTTGTGGCCTGCGCGAGCGAAGTGGGTGTGCGCGAGACCTATCGTGTCGTCGGCGAGAAGACAATAACCGAGAGCGAGTATCTTGAGGGCTACGTGCCCGACGATGCACTCTCGTGGTCATACTGGATGGTGGACGAGCACAACGCAGGGAGCAGTGGCGCCCGTCTTGTCTTCCATGAGAATGGTCGCGTCGGTGCGGTGACGCTGGGTGCCATGTTGCCAAAGGGTGTGCCTGACATGCTTGTCGCTGGGCGCGCAGTCTCGAGCGACCATGGCGCAAATTCTGCCTTGCGTGTCCAGGCGTCATGCATGGCGATGGGGCAGGCTGCCGGTGTTGTCGCCGCCCTAGCGGCTGCCAGCCAGGTTGATCCCCGTGAGGTTCCTCTTGACCTCGTTCGCCAGCGTCTGACCGATATCGGGCATATTGTCCCTGATAAACGCCATTAACCGATGCAGATAAATAGTAATCATTCGCACCCAATCTCTTTGTCACGAGAGGGAAAGGGCGACCGTGAGGAGATTGAAAGAGAGCAGAATGCTGGATGGTCCCTTGAAGAGGTGCTGCAAAAGACTCTCGACGCCATGTGGGATTGTGAAACCCAGGTAGCAAGCGAGATGACGGCCGTCCTCAATGGCAATGGTTAAATGTTCCCCCACTAAACCAAACGACAACTCACTTTGTCAAGCAACAAGGACAATTATTTTATATTTCAGTTGTCTTTTATTGGTCAATTATTATATTATAATTCTCTGAAAAACAATAAATTAATAAAATAACTGTTTCGGAAACTTTAACCGAATTTAGCAGAAAAAATTCTTTTGTTCGCCGATATTTTTTGACCTTTGCTGCCAACGGTTAAAAAGAATAATTGAACGAAAGGAATATGATTACCAATTGTGAAACCAACAAAGTTTTTATAGCACAAGGATTAAGTTCACCAGTATTTGAGAATGCGGCTAATTCCCTTGTTTTTGCCTTTCATGACTCTCATGTTAATTGGGTCAAAATTCCGTCCACTCATTCACCACAACATATTTGGGTACGTGACTATATGCCTGTTCAGGTGAGTAAGGACAAGTTTATTCAGTTCCGTTATGAGCCAGACTACTTAATGAAAAGTCCTGCGTATAAGCCGGATGTTCATTGCATTCTAAGTCAACTAGACATCGATGCCTGCCGCTCTCCCATAAATCTTGATGGTGGGAATATAATCAGTTGTGGCGACAAGGTCATAATGACTGACAAAATCTTTAGTGAGAACCCACAATATAGCCACAACAGGCTAATAGAAGAACTGACTGAATTGTTGGAAGCTGAGCCTGTTTTGATTCCCTGGGACATCTATGAAGAATACGGCCATGCCGACGGCATGGTGCGATATATGGGAAGCGGAAACGTGCTGCTCAACAATTATTGCGATTTTGACAAGTCCCTACACAATAAACTGTTGGCAGCACTTAATCCTCATTTCAACATCACAGAACTACATTATGGCACTTTCACCGACAAGAGTTGGGCATACCTCAACTTCCTACACGTGGGCCATCAGATTTTTGTCCCAATGACCGACGACAAACTCGGTGAGACCGCATTCAGACAGATCGCCGAGGCATTCCCTACCTGTGAATGTCACTCAGTGCAAGATTGTAAAAGTGTTGTCAACGAAGGCGGCGCCCTAAACTGCTGTACGTGGAATATCCTTATGAATTAGACGGTATTCATTTTGGCTTTTTCCAATAATAACGATATTTGCATTTGCTAAAATGATCAAGTAGCTCTTCTAATTCGTTCATATCAGATTCAGAATAGCCGACAAAAGATGTCTTAAGGTTATTATCAGCTTTGGCTTTGGCCTTCTCCTTGTCAGTGGTACCTTTGTAGCTCCCCAAAAGATTGACTCTTTCCGTCGGCTCCATAAAGTCTATCGGGTTAATTGTCCTCATCTTTAAAATGGGATTGCTCTGCATTTGGGATGCAGCATTGAATACTCGAAATAGCTCTGCGACCTTCCAAGGACCATCGTAGAGCGTTCCATCTTTTATGTTCTGAATTTGTCGAATAAGGATACCGCCAAAGTAGGAATTCTCAGAGAGCCTGTATTTTAAAGAATTTTTCGCTTCCTTTTCAATTCTACTTTCAAAGTTTAAATCTATTCCTCCAAAATCGTTGAAGTACCAGCATAAAGCATCAGACTTCCTGGGATGAACCGAAATATCTCGATGGTTTTTGTTATAGAAATAGAATTCAAAATCCAGGATTCGGTACTCCTCATTCTCAAATTCTATAACGCAACACTTCTTTAGGATTTCTGCAATTTGATCAAATCGATTCTCTATGTTGATAGCATCAAAAGGGATACGCATTAAATTCCTAAATTCTTCAATTTTCATAAGCTCAAAAATGACTCGATTATTTGCCGACGCAGAAGATACAACTTATTTATTACCAAATGATTGGAAACCAAACTATTCAAATATGGAAGAGTTTTGCAGTACAAATTTCAAAATCCTCAATTTTTAACACTTTTGACTAAGTTTAACGATCGAAATGAGTCAAAAACGGGGATTTTGACCATCATCTTAATCATATCGGAATAGTTTCAAATCTATAACCTGATTGCACTAAAGAAAAATTGCCATATACATTGGCAGCATTATCAAGTCCCGTTCTTTCCGAATGTCCTTTGAATGAAGGAGGTATCGTTGAAGGATGCGGGCCGAGAACTTCTTCTGGAATTCATCAATGGAAACATGAAGATTGGATGTCGATGACTTGACTTCTATCGGGCAGATTTTAGCTTTACGGGACAACAGAAAGTCTATCTCGTAGTTATGTTTGCCCGATGGTGTCGGCCACGTATGGTAATACAACTTATTCCCAGTGGCTGTCAGAATCTGTGACACCACGTTCTCGTATACATAGCCCACATCAGCATTCAGTTTATCGCTCAACAATTTTTGGTAAATGACATTCTCTGTAAATTTATCGTCCCAGAAAGCGAGAGTGACAAATAGTCCTGTATCTCCGCAAAACAATTTGAACTGGTCGCGGTTGATGTGTGATGCCAATCCTGCACTTGGGTCGTTGGCATGATAAGCTATATTGACGGTCATGGAATCTTTGAGGATATTTATCTGACCTCTCAAACGATCCAGTTTTCCTCCCTCAATCACGCTACTCACCTGATAGCGAGAGGCGTTACTGTTTAGTTGAGCAGGAATGGCATGAAACAGGTCGGAGGTTTGACCTGATGGATCCAAGTCGTAGAAATCCTCATCGTAGAGGTCAAGGATGCTGCGCTTGCGCTGGTCAACAATACTCAAATCGTGTGTGTCAATATAGTCGTTGACAGCCTGGGGCATACCTCCAACCAAGACATACAGACGAAAATCACGCATCATTCGACGGTTGGTATCGACGCTTAGCGGACTTAGACTGTTGAACATTGTGCGCAAGAGTGGAATGGTATCGTTGTCTCCCAATGCCCAAAGGAACTCCTCATAGTCCATGGGGTACATATCAAGGCGCGTCTCTTCACTGGGAATGAGAATGTTTTTCTGTTGCTCAGAGTTGCCAGCTGACTTTCTTTTACGCTTGATGCTCAACAGAGAGCCAGTTTCGATGTAATCGTAGCGTCCATCAGCCACAAGTGTTTTAATGGCTTGCCGGGCTAATGGCTGCTTCTGTATTTCATCAAAGATGATGACAGACTTGCGTGGCTTCAGACTCGTCCGATAGTTAAGTTGCAGTTGCGTGAAGATGTAGTCCAGATTGGAGACATCTTCAAACAAACGGTGTGTTGCTTGCGTTGCTGTTGAGAAGTCAACTAATATGTAGCTCTCGTATTCATTACGGGCAAATTGCTCGGCAACAGTTGACTTGCCGACACGCCTTGCTCCTCTGATAAGAAGTGCTGTTGTCCCGTGCTGATTTTTCTTCCAACTCAGCATTTGCTCGTATATTTTGCGTCTGAAAATTCTTTCTGCCATTTTCCTCTTTGTATTACCGGGTGCAAATGTAATCATAAAACACCAAATATCAAAGGAAAAGTGCAGAAAATGCCGAAATTCTCAAAGATTGAATACTGAAAAATGCCGAAATTCTCAAAGATTGAATACTTTATTGATTGCGTCGACAGCATCGACACAATTAACTGAAATAAATAAGTCAAAAATATAATAATAGGACATTCTTTCATATCTATTTGCGCAGTTAGACAAAAAATGTCTATTTTTGCTAACAAAATAATGAATACAAGATAATGGCATCTTCTCTATTTCTAAATCACCTCATAATACACCTTAAGACGTTAGATCACTTGCGACAACATTCATGATATCATGAACTTTTTTATTCTCCATGCTTAAAATCAGCGTTATTTTTGTACTTTTGCACGACAACATCTTAACCAAATTATTATGGAACTTTCTAAAGCAGACAAGCGGCTATGCCGTGAACTCATCGATACGGGTCTCGAACGGGAATGCAAGCATTTTGTGGAACAGATTCAGCGAATTGCCAACGAACCGATTCCTTCCGAGCAGCTCAACGAACCATATCGCGAGGAGAATGGTCAAAGCATCGAACGAGTGTGGCACAAACGCTTCATCAAGCTGTTCAGAGCCACAGACGAGTTTAACCATCACGTGGCCCTCCGCTATGACCATGCAACCGGCTCCCACTACCTCGAATGTGTGACTGGCCTATACCTGGACAAATGGTTGACGGATGATGAAATCGCCCGCTTCAGCGACGAACCCCGTGAGTACATCAAAAGATTTGCATCATTCTACTCAAACGACCCCGACTGATTTCAATCACAACTTATCATGAACGATCTGGAGCACTTATTAAAACTGGCATCTGCCAGCGACCTAAGAACTTTCTCAAAGGATTATGCCCATAAGAATGAAGGTTTTCGCCAAGAATTACTGACATTTCTTGACAGCAAATATGTCAACAAAAACGAGAAAACCATTGAGGATTATTGCCGGCAGATGAGAGGCTCTTTCGGGTTCACCCAGAAAATCGGAGACCGGTGGCACTCATTTATAGTCCCCGACTGGTATCTCATCACTAGCCGAGCCAATTCAATCCTTAAAGAAGGAGACAAATTGTTGGCGATAGGCAACGCCAATGCAGCCGCATCGATTGCAGTAGAATTCTTTGTGGCGCTACAGGACACCTACGACGAAGATTGCCTGAGCGATGACTATGATGGTGATATCGCTTGCGAGATTGGCAATAGCTGTGAACAGGCAGAGCAACTCCTGCTCAAGTCGATAAAACACTCCTCAATGAGTAAAGACGTGGTCCAAGATCTAACAAAAAAGCTGAATGATATTTCCAAGACCAGTTTCTCCCACGACTTAAACAACTACTTTATCTTTGACTTTGACCACATGTTTCTGCAAGTGAGTCAAACGACAATGAGCGACGATGAGCAACTCAACATGTTTGATACGCAGATTATGCAACACGCAGGGCAGTATGATCAATTCGTTTATGTAGAAAGAAAAGTCGATATGCTACGACAACTGCATCGCGATGCAGACGCCCAGGCAGAACTCAGGAAATATAAAAACCTGCCTGAGATCCGTACCCTCGTTGTAAATGACCTGATTAGCAAGAAAGACTTTCAAACCGCTGTTCAACTCATACACGAAGGTATAGACGTTGCCCGTGAATTGGGCCATTGGGGTACCGTCCGGTCATGGAGGGAAAAAGAGCTGGAAATCTACGAAAAATCTGGAGACCAATCACGCCAAATCGACATGTGCAGTACTTTGTTTGTCAGTGAAAGGGGATCCATGACCTATTACCGCAAACTCAAGGCACTCATTCCAGCCAACGAGTGGAAGGATTTCCTTTACCAACTGCTCAGTAAAATCTCCAATGACGGTAGCGGCATGTTCGGCCAGAGCGTCATTGCTGATATCTATGTGGCAGAAAAAGAGGTTGATAAACTTTATGAACTCATCATGTCACACGGACGCCCCCGTCTGAATAGCTTGAATCGTTATGCCAAGCACACTGGCGAGAATCATGCCAAACAACTGCTTGACGCATACGAGCAACTGCTCAAGTCAGAAGCCCGAATAAACGTGAATGTCAAAACTTATCACCGCATTGCGGAGGCCATGTCCTACATGTGCCAATTGCACGATGGCAAACAAGCGGCTCACCAACTGGCTGAATTCTTCAGGCAAGAGTACCGTCGCCGCCCCAAAATGATGGAGGAGATCAAGCAATTCTGACCATGCCCTTTCTGACAAGAATCCCATTTATTGTTATAGTTCTTCATTTATGTCTAATGCATATATGGTAATAACCATCCCAGATGCAAAAGCATAATAAAATTCAGATTACTTGTATGTTTATTTACTTTCCGATGCAGAAGATGCGACCTATTGATTATCAGATATTTATATACTATACGGTACAAATATGGTAGAGTTTTGCAGTACCGCTTTCAAAGCCTTCATATTTAACACTTTTGACTAAGTTTAACCGAC
>Ga0247611_10000142_pt1 | contig 148658 bp, 140 predicted proteins | sample 177DNAGHGhighgp2_FD_192422 | JGI IMG/M metagenome (GOLD analysis project Ga0247611, IMG submission 192422) | Sheep rumen microbial communities from Palmerston North, Manawatu-Wanganui, New Zealand - 1770 DNA GHGhigh gp2 | ecosystem: Host-associated > Mammals > Digestive system > Stomach >...
TCAGGAAGTGCAAAAGCAGCACTTACAATAGCATATGAAATATCTATAACCGAAAAAGCAGGGAATACAATAAATCCAGATTATGTAATGATAGGATTAAAGAAAAATGGAACAATAGTATATCCATATGGTATACCAGTAAGTGATTTAAGGTCGTCAAGCATAAGAAATGGATCAAAAATACTAATAAAAGGCCAGTTTACTTTGTCACAATCAGGTTCAAATTATACTGCAACAGATAATTATCAATTGTTTTTGTGGTTAAGTGAAGCTTATGAAATGCCAAGTGATGGAAGTACAGAAAGTTATAGTGTAACAGTAAATGTAAACTCCAATGTAGGAGCAGTAGGAATAACACCAACAGAGACATATGTAGTAAGCAATACATGGATGAATATAGGAAGCACATTACCAAATGGAGTAAATGGAAGAAGTACAGCTGAATTAGCAATGAATGATTGGGTAGCAATTGTTGGTTCAACAAAACCGTATTACTTAAGACATGTATTAAATAGTAGTAATGAGATAGAAGAGAGTTATGTAGAGTTTGTCGTAACAGAAGATATGGCAAATGCAAACTCTGGAATGGTAGCAGGGACATATAGTTTAAAGGGTGGAGATTATGGAGCTAGTTATACATCAAACGTAAACACGATAAAAGCAGCCTTTGGCTATAGTTCATATCCAAGTAGATGTACAGATAATGGTACTGATTTTTCCTGTTCCGTGTCGGGCCTTAATGCAGGTGCGAGTGATAACGGTGTAGATGCTAATGATGCGAACGGCAACTGCGGTGTCGGTGGTGGTGGATCTTCTCGTTGCGGTGGTAGTCCTAAGTGAGCCTGAACCTGGCAGCGTTTCCAAAGGAAACTCTATGATCTTAGATCCTCAAATACTAGTATTTGAGTAAGGAATTTTTCTTTCAAGAAAAATATCCGAATATGCCGAACGAAAGTGTAGGCATAAATATACCAACTTAAAATTTGTAAATTTTAAGTTGGTTGATTAATAATTTGGTAAAAATATAATTAAATATATTTTTATAGGGATGTCTTGTATTTAATGTTTGGGGTTTTTCACTTTCGTTGTGCTTGGTGTTCAGTGTCCGGTCTTAGTGCAGGTGCGCGTGATGATGGTTATGCAAGTGCATATGATGATAGCAACTACGGTTGCGATGTTCACAGGTACAGGGATGGTTCTTCTCGCTGTTACGGAGGATAAATCATTGAGCCTGTAGTCTAGCCCCGCAGATTTTCCAAATACTTATTTTTAAAGTAGGATTTAAATAGTGAGATTGGAAACAAAGATATTCCTTGTGATAACATAAAATATATATAGTATATGGGAACTAATGTTAGTAGATATTTCGAAAACTTTAGTTTTTTATTAGTTAAGTAGGTGAAACTTATGAATGGAATAGTAGTTATTAATAAAGAAAAAAATATGACTAGTAGAGATGTTGTTAATATTGTAGGTAAAAAACTAGGAACCCAGAAAGTAGGTCATTCTGGGACACTTGATCCTTTAGCAACTGGAGTATTAGTTTTAGGAATAAATAAATATACTAAAGTTTTACCACTTTTAGATAATTTAGAAAAAGAATATATAGCCGAAGTATTAGTAGGTAAAAGTTATGATACTTTAGATATAACAGGTAATTTATTAGAAGAGAAAGAAGTTAAAGATTTAGAAAAAGAAAAATTAGAAAATGTAATATTATCTTTTAAAAAGACATATTTTCAAGAGATTCCTCTTTATTCAGCTAAAAAGATAAACGGAAAAAAACTATATGAATATGCAAGAGAAGGTAAAAAAATAAGTCTTCCTAAAAAAGAAGTAAGCATTCTTGATATAAAACTATTAGATGTTTACCAAAAAGATAAAAACTATTACTTTAAACTCTATTGTAAAGTATCAAAAGGGACCTTCATTAGAAGCTTAATTAATGATATTAGTAAAGAAGTGGATATTCCTATGGCAATGTCTAATTTAGAAAGAACTAAAGTAGGTAATTTTGATATTAAAGATAGTAATAGAATAGATGATGATTATAAGTTTTTGAAAATAGAAGATATTTTTAATTATCCTGTTTATGAACTTGATGATGAAATGTATTTTAAAGTAAAAAATGGTGTAGCATTACCTGGTGATAATTATCAAGATATTGTTTTATTTAAATATAAATGTGAAGAAGTAGCATTATATAAGAAGAATAATAATTTAATGAAAGTTTTGTTAATGCTTAAATAAAGTGTATATTTACAAAAAAATAAAAATAATGTATAATCTCATTAAAGACATTGATCAAGAGGAGTAAATTAACAATATTTAAAGAGAGTTATCGGTTGGTGAAAGATAATAATAGAGTTAATTGAAGGTAGCTTGGGAGTTGGATTTGTCCCGTTAATCGCGTTAAGATAATTGAGTATAAGTAAGGTGGTACCACGGAAATTTCGTCCTTTAGGTAGCGCTTTTTATTTTGGAGGAAAGAATGAAAGGGAATAAAGAAGCGTTTGATAAATATGTATCACAATTTGATTTAAGTATTAAAATGATTAAATATAAATATAATCATTCCTATAGAGTGAAAATACAATCAGAAGAGATATGTAAAAGTTTAAATTTAGATGATAATGATACTTATTTAGCTTCTAATATTGCACTGTTACATGATATTGCAAGATTTAGACAGTGGCAAGAATATAATACCTTTAAAGATAGAGATTCTTTTGATCATGGAGATGAAGGATGTAAGATACTTTTTGATGAAGGTGAAATAAAAAACTATGATATAAATAAAGAAGATTATGAAATAGTAAAGAAAGCAATATATTATCATAATAAGTTTAAAATAGATTTAGATAAGTTAAGTGATAGAGAAATTCTTCATTCTAAGATAATAAGAGATGCTGATAAAATAGATATTTTATATGCTTTTTCAACTAATAGAATTTTAGAATTAAAAGAAGATAATAGTGAAATAAATCCTATTATTACAAGAGATTTCTTTAAGCATAGAGAGATATTAAATAGTGATGTTAAAACTAAAAATGATAAAATTATTTCAATGTTTGCCCAATGTTATGACTTTAACTATCTCTATAGTATAAGAAAAGTCTATGATGAAGATTACATAGGTAAAATGTTTAGTCACTTGAAAAACAAAGAACTATTTAAACCATATGTAGATGAAGTTATTAAATATTTGGAAGGAGAGATAAAAAATGTTAGATAAGAAATATGATCATAAAAATGTAGAGGAAGGTAAATATGAAAAATGGCTAGAAAAAGGCTATTTTAAATGTGATGAAAAGAGTTCTAAAAAACCATTTTGTATTGTTTTACCACCTCCTAATGTTACAGGAGTATTACATTTAGGACATGCTCTTGATTCTGCACTTCAAGATATTATCATTAGATATAAAAAGATGGATGGTTATGATACTTTATGGTTACCAGGAATGGATCATGCCGCTATTGCAACTGAAGCAAAAGTTGTAAAAAGATTAAAAGACCAAGGTATAAACAAGTATGAATATGGTAGAGAAAACTTTATTAATGCTTGTTGGGATTGGACAAATGAACATGGTGATGTTATTCGTAAACAATGGGCTAAGTTAGGAGTATCACTTGATTATTCCAAAGAAAGATTTACGCTTGATGAAGGGCTATCTTTAGCTGTAAAAAAAGTCTTTGTAGATTACTATAATAAAGGATTAATTTATCGTGGTGAAAAGATTATCAACTGGGATCCAGTAGCCAAAACAGCCTTATCTAACGAAGAAGTTATTTATAGTGAAGAAAAGAGTGCTTTTTATCATCTTAAATATATGTTAGAAGATAGTGATAAATATATTGATGTTGCAACTACTAGACCAGAGACTTTATTTGGTGATACTGCCGTTGCTGTTAATGAAAAAGATGAAAGATATAAAGATTTTGTTGGTAAAAATGTTATCCTTCCTCTTGTAGGTAAAAAAATACCAGTTATTACAGATGAACATGCTGATATGGAAAAAGGAACAGGTGCCGTTAAAATAACACCAGCCCATGATCCTAATGACTTTGAAGTAGGAAATCGTCATAATTTAGAGAGAGTAGTAATTATGAATGATGATGCTACTATGAATGAAAATGCTGGTAAATATCAAGGATTAACTAGAGAAAAGTGTCGTGAAGAAGTATTAAAAGATTTAGAAAAAGAGAATCTTTTGATAAAGATAGAACCATTAGTTCATGAAGTAGGACATTCCGAAAGAACTGGTGTTATGGTTGAACCAATGATTAAAAAACAATGGTTTGTTAAAATGAGACCACTTGCCGATAAAGTACTTGATACCCAAAAAATAAAAGATGAAAAAGTAAACTTTGTACCATCACGCTTTGAAAAAGTTATGAATCACTGGATGACTATTACTTATGACTGGTGTATATCACGTCAATTATGGTGGGGTCATAGAATACCAGCTTGGTATAAGGGTGAAGCAATATATGTTGGAATGGAACCGCCTAAAGAAGAAGGATGGGTTCAAGATGAAGATGTATTAGATACTTGGTTTTCATCAGCACTTTGGCCATTTGCCACTTTAGGTTGGCCAGAAAATACTGAATTATTAAAAAAATATTATCCTAATAGCTGTTTAGTAACAGGTTATGATATTATTCCATTCTGGGTAAATAGAATGACTTTCCAAGGTGAACATATTCTTGGTAAACGCCCATTTGAGCACTGTTTAATTCATGGTTTAATAAGAGATAAAGAAGGAAGAAAATTTAGTAAGAGTTTAGGTAATGGAATAGATCCTTTTGATATGGTTGAATTATATGGCGCAGACTCTTTAAGATATTATTTAGCAACAGATGTAGCACTTGGAACAGATATGAGATTTGATGAAGAAAAGATTAAATCAACTTGGAACTATATTAATAAAATTTGGAATGCTTCAAGATTTACTTTAATGAATATTGAAGACTTAAAAGAAATAAAACTTGAAAATTTAAAAGAAGAAGATAAATGGATTTTGACTAAATATGAAAAGACAGTTCACGATGTAAGAAAGTTCATGGATAAATATCAGTTTAATAATGCTGCAGCAACTATATATGAATTTGTATGGAGTATCTTCTGTGATTATTATATTGAAATGGCAAAATATTCAATTGATAAAGAAGAGACAAAGAGTACACTATGTTTTGTTTTAACTGGAATACTTAAGATGTTACATCCATTTATGCCATTTGTAACAGAAGAAATATATTCTATGTTACCAATAAAAGAAGCTGAATCAATTATGTTATCAACATATCCTAAGTATGACAAAAAATATATTTTTGAAAGCGAAGAAAATGCTACTGATGATGCTATTGACTTTATTAAAAAGTTTAGAAATATTAAAGCTGAAAATAACATGACTAAAGAATTAAAAGTTATGTTTGATACAACTGATGATAATGAATTAATAGTTAAGATGTTAAAAATTAATGAAAATATAGTCAAAGAACCTCTTGGTATTAAAGCATATAAAGTATTCTCTAATCGTATTAAAGCAACTATCTTCTTTGAAAAGGTAGAAACAGAAGCTGATAAAATACTTTTAAATGCCCAAATAGAAGCGTTAAAGTTGAGTATCTCAAGAAGAGAAAAACTACTTGCTAATCCTAACTATGTAAGTAAAGCACCAGCTAATATCGTAGAAATGGATAAAGTAAAATTAACAGAAGAAAAAGAAAAATTAGAAAATTTATTAACAAAAATGAATAATTAGTGTTAAAATATAGTTGTAATAAAATAGAAAGGAAGGATATAAATGGAAGAACAAAATAATAAGAAAAAAACTATTCCTCTTTTACTTGCAATACTAGCTATTGTAATAATAATGTTGGGTATAGTAGTAAGTAAAAGTTTAAGAAAGGATCCTGTTACACCTAATAATAATGAGAACACAAATACTAATATTAATAAGCCTGATGATGCCAATTTAGCACCACCAGCAACTTCTAAAGCTACTGTTAGCATTATGCAAGAAGAAGAGGGATTAGGTGAAGTTAATGTTATGGGTGAAGTTGATGAAGAACAAGAATCAACATTAAAAATTAAAGTTGTAGGTACTAGCGAAACAGAATACTATGATTTTAGTCAAATAAAGCAAGAATTGCAAAAAAATCAACAATCATTTGGTCTATCTGATAATTCAAGTATCAAAATAAAAGATGAAAACATTGTCATGAATGTTTTAATTAATGATAAAAGACGTACAATTACTATTAATTTTGGTAAATTATTAACATCACTATATACAGATTCCGATTTAGGTGGTAGTGATGATTACCCATTTGATTTCTTTGTACAAAATGCTGATGGCGATATTTATTATGCTTATTTATCACTTAGTCCAAGTGTTGCTGTAAATAAAATAATAAAAGTAAAATAAAAAAGAAACAAGGCAAAACCTTGTTTTTTTGTTATAATTAAATTGGGTGATGAAAATGGTTGCAGAAGTGTTAGTAGAAGTTAGTAATGCAATTGGTGATAAAACTTTTTCCTATCGCATTCCTTCTAATTTGTTAGATAAATTAGAAATAGGTATGAGAGTTAAAGTACCATTTTCTAATCGTGATATTTTAGGATTTGTGCTAAATATTCAAAAAGAAGAAGAAACTGATTATGAATTAAAAGATATTAAAGAGATTGTAGATAACTTTATAGTATTAGATGATGAATTATTAAACTTAGGTAAATATATGAGTGATATCACATTATCATCACTTACTACTTGTTATCAAACAATGTTACCTAAAGCATTAAAAGCTAAAGTAAAAAATGATATTAAACCATCATATTTAAAATATATATCTTTAGTAGATAATAATGTTGATATAAGTTTATTTAAAAATAAACAAAGAAAAATAATTGAATTGTTAAAAGAAAAAGATAAAATATTAAAGAAAGAAATAGATAATATTTCACAAAGCAGTGTTAAGACATTATTAAAAAATAATATTATTAAAGAAGAGTTAATTGAAAATTATCGTTTAGTTTTAGATAAAGAAAAAACTAGTTATTATAAATTATCTAAAAATCAGCAAGAGATATGTGATGAAATATTAAAATATAAAAATACTAATGAAATATTTCTATTACATGGAGTTACTGGATCTGGTAAAACTAATGTTTATATGGAAGTTATTAAAAATGTAATAAAAAGTGGTAAACAAGTTATTGTTTTAGTACCAGAGATATCTTTAACTCCTCAAATAATAAAAAGATTTACTAGGGAATTTGATAGAATCGCTGTTTTACATAGTAGACTTAGTGATGGAGAAAAGTATGATGAATGGCGCAAAATAAAGAATAAAGAAGTAGATATTGTGATAGGGGCTAGAAGTGCTATATTTGCACCATTTGATAATTTAGGATTAATTGTTATTGATGAAGAGCATTCAACAACTTATAAACAAGAAAATAGTCCTAGATATAATACTATTGATATTGCTAAGTATCGTTCTAATTATCATAATTGCCCAATTATTTTAGGAAGTGCAACACCATCATTAGAAAGTTATGCTAGAGCAAAGAAGAGAGTTTATCATCTTTTAGAATTAAAAGAGAGATTTAATAATATTCCACTTCCTGAAGTTACAATTGTTGATATGAATAAGCATTTTAGAAAGAATAATAGTTTCTTTTCACAAATATTGATTAATAAAATACAAGAAAAAATAGATAAAAATGAACAAGTAATATTATTTTTAAATAAACGTGGATATTCTAGCATTGTTACTTGTACTAATTGTGGTGAAGTAATCAAATGTCCTAATTGTGATATTAGTCTAACTTACCATAAGACATCAAATATGTTAAGATGTCACTATTGTGGATATGCAACTAATAAACCAAAATTATGCCCGAAATGCCATGATGAATTAACTACTTACGGATTAGGTACAGAAAGAGTAGAGGAAGAACTAAATAAAATAATAACTAATGCTAAGATAGTTAGAATGGATATTGACACAACGACAACTAAAGGGGCACATGCTAAAATTATTAATGATTTTATGGACCATAAATATAATATTTTACTTGGTACACAAATGATTGCGAAAGGGCTTGATTTTCCATTAGTAACACTAGTAGGAGTTATAAATGCAGATATTAGTTTAAATTTACCAGACTTTAGAAGTAGTGAATATACGTTTGAGTTAATAAATCAAGTATCAGGAAGAAGTGGAAGAGGTGAAAAGAAAGGCGAAGTTATTATTCAAACATATAATCCCGATCATTATGCTATCGTTTATTCTAAAAACAACGATTATTTATCTTTTTATGAAAAAGAAATGGAGATTAGAAAGCATTTATCTTATCCACCTTATTATTACCTAATTTTAATAAGAATCATATCATCTTCCTATGATTTAGCAAAAGATAATAGTAATAAGATTTATAACTATTTACATAAAAATTTAAAAGTAGATATTTTAGGACCTAGTATGGCTAATATATTTAGAGTTAATAATAAATATCATTTCCAAATAATTATTAAATATAAGACTATAGATAATATTATGGAATATTTAAAATATATAAATAGTCATTATTCTAAAATGAAAGATATAAAAATAGAAATAGATTTTAACCCAATACGAATGTAAAAAAGACTTAGATTAAATCATCTAAGTCTTTATTTTGATTTATATTAGGTTGACTAGTAACCTGAGGTTTAGGAGTCTGTACAGTAGTTTGACCAGTAACTTGAGGTTTAGGAGTCTGTACAGTAGTTTGACCAGTAACCTCATGTTTAGGAGTCTGTACAGTAGTTTGACTAGTAACCTGAGGTTTAGGAGTTTGTACAGTAGTTTGACCAGTAACTTGAGGTCTAGGAGTCTGTACAGTAGTTTGACCAGTAACCTGAGGTTTAGGAGTCTGTGCAGTAGTTTGACTAGTAACCTGAGGTTTAGGAGTTTGTACAGTAGTTTGACCAGTAACCTCATGTTTAGGAGTTTGTACAGTAGTTTGACCAGTAACCTGAGGTTTAGGAGTCTGTACAGTAGTCTGACTAGTAGCCTGAGGTTTAGGAGTCTGTGCAGTAGTTTGACCCGGAGAAATTGTAATTGTTTGAATATCTTTTTCTTGCATTTTCTTAACAATTTCATCTGTATCTTTTGGAATATAGTAAATATTTCTAATTGCATCATCAGTATCAATTAATCTATAAACTTCTTCCATAGAAGTAATACCTGCTAATACTTTTTGTAATGCATCTTGAAGCATAGTCTTAGTTCCTTGTTCATAAACTAATTTTCTTAAATCTTTACGATCTATATTATCATTAATTGCATATCTAATATCATCATTTAACATTAATACTTCTTGTAACGCAATACGACCTTTATAACCACTAGTACAATTACTACAATTTTTACCTGCAGTATATACCTCATCAACATCTTTACCTAAAGCTTTCTTAAAAAGCATTTTTTCATATTCATTAGTTTTTCTCTTTACACGGCAAGTTTTACATAACTTTTTAGCAAGTGTTTGAGAAATAATACCAGTTAATGAAGTAGAAAGTAAATATCTTTCAACTTCCATATCAAGAAGTCTTTCAATAGTTGATAAGGCATCATTAGTATGTAGCGTAGATAAAACTAAGTGACCAGTAATGGAAGCACGAACTGCAATTTGCGCTGTCTCAGTATCACGAATTTCACCAATAAGAATAATATTAGGGTCGTGACGTAATATTGATCTTAAAATAGCACCAAATGTTAGTCCGATTTCTGGTATAACTTGAATTTGGTTAATACCATCAATGTTCATTTCGACTGGGTCTTCGGCGGTTAAAATGTTAACATCTTCTTTATTTAACTTTTGTAACATAGAATAAACTGTTGTAGATTTACCTGAACCAGTAGCACCTGTTACTAAAACAATACCATTTGGATAAGAAATCATTTTATTAACTTTTGCTAAGTTTTCTTCTGAAAAGCCTAATGTTTCTAATCCTTCAGCACTCATTGTATAATCTAGAATACGAATAACTATCTTTTCACCATAAGCTGTTGGAATAGAAGCAACACGAAGATCAAGATCTAAATTATTAATATTAGCTTTAATAGCACCATCTTGTGGTAATCTATTTTCTGTTATATTCATTCCAGACATAAGTTTAATTCTAGTTATTAAATTTCTTTTGTATTCATTATCTACATGAGAATAATCATGTAAACTACCATCAATACGTGAACGAATTTTTAAAAATTTTTCAGTAGGGTCAAAATGAATATCACTGGCCCTAAGTTTAACATTATCAGTAATGATTTCGTTAACAATGTCAATAATTGGAGTTGCTTTAAAATCGAAACTTTTCATATTTGCCCCTTCTTATATATTTTTTCTTTTTATTCTAGTATTTATACATATTTTATTATATAATAGTTTTAGAATATAATCAATAAGGAAAGTGATTAAGTTTATGAAGAACAATAATAAGGGGTATGTATTAACTGAAGTATTAATTGTGACTGTCGTTGTTTTAGTTGCATTTTTAGCAATTTATGTAAATTATTATCCTATGCTTGGAGAATATGAAAGGAGAATTGTTTATACTAATTTAGAACCAAAATATTCTTTATTTCATATGAAAGAAATATATTTAAATCCAAGCAATAAAAAATCACAAGTAATTGTAAATGCTTTTAGAAATGATGACAATTTAAAATACCTTGATTTATTAACTACTGAAGGAAATACAACTGTTTGTAATAGCCTTTATGTTAATGATGTTAGTTATTGTAATAGCTTAGTTACAAAGTTAGGAATAAATAGACTTATTGTTTCAGAATATAATGTTGATTCCTTAAAAAGTGTAAATATTGAGGAAAAACTAGATAAATATATTGATTATTTACCAAGTTATAAATATGTAAATGATAATAGAATGTTTAGACTTATTGGAGATACTGTTGATGGATATGCTACAAGTAAGTTAGATTTGTTAGCAATTAATTCTCTTGTATTTGAATATATAGGAGAAAGCCCATTAGATCATACATATAATTTTTTACCAAATGAGACAAGAACTTTATCTTTTAAAATGACTGGTACAAGACCTTTAGTATACTATAAATTATATGAAGTTAATAATGATGATTTCGAAATTAAATGTGTAATAGGGGATTTAACTAGTTCAATTGCTCAAAATGAGACAAAGGTTGTAAGTTTAGTCATAAAATATACTGGTTCTACAGCGGCTTCAAATATAGATTTAACAGATCTTTATACAGTTGCTCAAAGTTTAACTCAAAACAATTTTGCAGTTTTACCAGAATATATTGACATGACTTCAACACCTAATTATCAATTTGTTTATAGTGGTGGTCCTCAAGAAATAACTGTACCTCTTAATGGATATTATTATGTTAATTTATATGGTGCACAAGGTGGTTCTGCTATTGAATTATCTGGTGATGGATATGATACTAATATTCAAGGAGGTAAAGGTGCTAAAACTGATGGATATGCATATTTTAATCAAGGCGATAGATTTTATCTTTATGTTGGTGGTAAGGGTGAAAATGTAAATTATACTAATAAAAGGACTATCACTGGAGGATATAATGGTGGCGGAGGAGCCTCTGTAAACAGGGACTGTTATCAACAAACAGGATCTGGTGGTGGTGCCACTGATATGAGATATTTTGGTACAACAGCACCTAGTTCAAGTAATTTAGATTGGAATTCCACAGCAGGTCTTAATTCTAGAATTATGGTAGCAGCTGGTGGAGGTGGAGTTTATCAGAATAATTGTAGTAGTTCTGATAAATATCAAATGACATCACCTGGAGTTAGACTATATGGAAACAAAGACGAAGTTAACAACAACGTTAATAACATATCACATCTTGGAACTCAAACTAATGGGGGATATGGTAGAGCAAATTATACAGATCCATATAATTCTACTACCTATGGTGGCACTTTTGGAACGGGTGCTTCTGGTAAAAACTCTTATGGTGGTGGTGGTGGTGGCTACTATGGCGGCGGCTCTGGTGACTATGCTTATGGTGGCGGTGGGTCGTCATTTATATCGGGATATGCTGGTGTAAATGCTATTACATCACAATCTAGTAGTACCCATACTAATACAACTATGCATTATAGTAATAAATACTTTATGAATGGAAAAATGACCTCAGGGGACAATACTGGTAATGGTAAAGTAATTATAGTTTATAAAGGTGCAACTAGTGATTTAACAGAAGTTAATACTAACTTAAATAGTGTTAGATATATTAAAGATTGTATTGTTGAAAATGCTAATAATACAGATAAAAAATGGACAGAAATACAAGCTATTAAAGATGGTGTTAATCTTGCTAAAGGGAAAACACCAACTTCAGTTAATGGAGGAACTTTATCTAATGGATCATATATCACCGACGGAAAGATTTATCCAAACTCACAAGCCTCTATCAGCGCAACTGGTGAACAATGTATAAAAATTGATTTAGGAAGTACTAACAAATTAACAGAAGTTGCTGCGTGGCATGAAAGCAATAAATATTATACAAGTACTTTATATGTATCTAGTAACAATAGTACTTGGTATCCTGTAGCATCTACTAGTGGAATAGAGCTTAGTGATGGTGCTAGATCAAATATTTATCAATATACTTTAACGTATGATAATCAAGGTGGAATAGGTTGTGGTGCAAAAGCGGTTGATCGAGGTAGTAACTGGGGAGAACTTTGTACACCAACCACAGATGGTTATAGATTTAATGGTTGGTTTACAGGTACAAATGGTACAGGCACAAGAGTAACAAGCGAAACAGTAGCAAATAGTAACTTAACTGTATATGCTTATTTAGTTCCAACAAATTTATATGCTGTAATGAAACAACAAGCAGAAATAGGGACATATGCTAAAAAATATACAGGAAGTCATCAAGATTCCATGAATGCTTCACTATCTAATAAAGATATTTACTACTGGTATGGATCAAGTACTGCCAACGGAACTGCAATCCTAGATAAAAATAATGTTATATTTGCAAATCATTGTTGGCAAATGATAAGAACTACCGATACTGGTGGAGTTAGAATGATTTATAATGGTGAGGCAGTAGATGGTAAGTGTTTAAATACTAGAGGTACTCATGTTGGATATGGTGGCTCTAGATCAAGCCAAAGTTTAAATGGAACATACTGGTATGGAACAGATTATACATATGATAGTAGTACTAATAAATTTTCTATAAGTGGAACAAAAACATCTACCCAAGTAACAACTAGTAATGGTTCTACTGTAATACCAACATTAGTAGGTAAATATACATGTAAAAGTACAAGTGAAAGTGGAACATGTTCAACATTATATTTAATAGAATCATATGATAATAGTTATTATGCTTATTCAATACCAATAAATTCGAGTTCCCATTATTCTCAATTTGGAACAATACCGTTTAATGCAAATGCTGATTCACTAGCATATGTTGGGTATATGTATAATGAGGTATATCCTATAACACGTAGTTTGCATAGTTATAGTATAACTTCATCTACATCTTTAGTTTCTCTTTCATCATATGGATATTATTCAGATACAATAAGTTATAATGGCGGCCAATATAACTTAACTAACCCACAACTCATTTCATCATTATCAGATACTAGTGAATTAGTTGGTAAATATATGTTACGTAATGGTGGTAATACTTCAGATACAACTGCAAGATATATAGTAGGGATAAGAGGAACGACATTAGATTATCGAGAACTAGAAAATGGGGATTTAAATACCTCAATGATGATTGGACCAAGTTATGCGGATAATGGAAATGGAACATACACGATTCAAAGCGCGACGTCATTAACCCTTATTGAATGGTATAATTCTTCAGATCTCTCTATTTATAAGGGTAAGTATGTTTGTGACGGAACTAGTGCCACTTGTTCGAATTTAAAGCATATAGCTTCAAGTCAAAATCCAGCTAAATCTTATTATTTCTATTGTTCAACAGAAATGGATAAATATAAATACGGAGAAGGTGTAAGTTATAATAATGGAACATATACATTAACAGGTGATATAGAAACAGTATGGGATATTTATGATAGCACAGAATTGGGAAAAATTGTAAATCATAAATATACATGTTCCAGTAGTACATCAACAACTTGTACTACGGTTAAATATGCTATATATCTATCTGGTATTTCAATATATTATACTGAATTGAGCGACGTAAGCAATATAGATGCAGCTGTAACAAAAATGTTATTAGCCAATAATGTGAATACAAAAAATTCAGTAATGAAATTTGGTATAGAAAAATGGTATGAAAAATACTTATTACCATATGATAGTTATATAGATGATACAATATATTGTAATGACAGAAGTATTACAACATTCGGAGCATTTACGGAATCTGGCGCTATTACTGGAAGTTCAAGTTACTTGAAATTTCCCGGATCTACTTCATCATATACTAATCTTAGTTGCCCAAACACTACCGATAGATTTAGTATTTTAAATAGCACAGCGCCACTTGCACATAAAGTTGGATTAGTTTCAACACCAGAAATGAATTTGCTTTATAATTCAACTCTTGGCAAGACGGGAGAAGACTATTGGACAATTTCTCCTCATAGTACAAGTGGTGTTAACATAATATATGAACGTATAGTTACTAGTTCTGGTGGTTTAGGTGGAGTCCCTCAAACTACAGCTCTCGGCGCGCGTCCTGTAATATCACTAATCCCTGGCATAGAATATACAAGTGGGGATGGAAGTATGGCTAATCCATATGTAGTTGATACAAGTAGTTAATTGACATTTTAAAAATATAAAGTACAATATCTATTGTACTTTTTTATGGAGTGATATATATGAATATAAATGATTTTGATTTTGAATTAGATGAAACTTTAATAGCCCAACATCCACTTGATAAACGTGATAGTTCACGTTTAATGGTTGTTGATAGGAAAAGTGGTAATATTTATCATAAGAGTTTTAAAGATGTAATTTCTTATATGAATTCTGGTGATACATTAGTTTTAAATGATACTAAAGTAATACCGGCGAGATTAATTGGTATAAAAGAAGATACAGGGGCCGTTATTGAAGTATTATTATTAAAAGATTTAGGAAATAATTCCTGGGAAGCTTTAGTTAAACCTCAAAGAAGAGTTAAAGTTGGAACTATTATTTCTTTTGGTAATGGAGAGTTAAAAGTAGAATGTACTAACGTATTAGATGAAGGAATATGTCATTTTAAACTAATTTATTCCGGCATTTTGATGGAAATATTAGATAAATTAGGTACAATGCCACTTCCGCCTTATATTCATGAAAAACTTAATGATCAATCACGTTATCAAACAGTTTATGCTAAAAATCTTGGTAGTGCGGCAGCTCCTACGGCAGGGCTTCATTTCACTAAAGAGTTACTTGAAGAAATTAAAGCAAAAGGGGTAAACATTGTATATATAACACTTCATGTTGGTCTTGGAACATTTAGACCAGTTAAAGAAGAAAATATTCTTGATCATAAAATGCATAGTGAATATTATAGTATGTCTAAAGAGACAGCTGATATACTTACTAATACAAGGAAAAATGATCATAAAATAATTAGTGTTGGTACAACTGTAACAAGAACACTTGAAACAATTATGACTAAATATGGTGAATTTAAAGAATGTTCTGGTAATACTGATATATTTATTTATCCAGGATATAAATTTAAAGGAATAGATATGCAAATAACTAACTTTCATTTACCTAAAAGTACGCTTATAATGTTAGTTAGTGCTTTTGCAACAAGAGAGATAATTTTAAATGCTTATCACGAAGCTGTTAAAAATAGATATCGTTTCTTTTCCTTTGGTGATAGTATGTTAATAGGTGATGTAGATGAAAATTAAATATGAATTAATTAAGAAAAGTGGTAATGCTAGACTTGGTAAAATAATTTATGGTGATAAAGAGTATATAACTCCTATGTTTATGCCAGTAGGTACACGTGCTACTGTAAAAACATTGTCTCCAGAAGAAGTAAAAGATTGTGGTAGTGGAATAATACTTGCTAATACTTATCATTTATGGTTAAGACCAGGAGAAGATATAGTAGAAAAAGCAGGAGGACTTCATAAATTTATGAATTATGATGGACCAATTTTAACCGATTCTGGAGGGTTTCAAGTGTTCTCTTTAGCCAAACCTAAAGATATAAGTGAAGAAGGGGTTAAGTTTAATAGCCATATTGATGGATCTAAGTTATTTTTAACACCTGAAAAGTCTATCGAAATACAAAATAAATTAGATAGTGATATTGCAATGAGTTTTGATGAATGTACTCCATATCCTGCAACTTATGATTATGCTAAAGAAAGTATGGAAAGAACATTAAGATGGGCAAAAAGAGGTAAAGATGTTCATAGCAATCCTAATCAATCATTATTTGGTATAGTTCAAGGTAGTAGTTATCAAGATCTAAGAGAAGAAAGTGCTAAAGAATTAGTTAAAATGGGATTTGATGGCTATGCTGTTGGGGGAACTAGTGTTGGTGAAGATAAAGTAACTATGTATAAAATGATTGAAGATGCCGTTAGGTATTTACCAGAAGATAAAGCTAGATACTTAATGGGAGTAGGAGATCCTATTGATATAATTGAAGCTGTTATTAGAGGAATAGATATAATGGACTGTGTTTTACCAACGAGACTTGCAAGACATGGCAATGCTTTTACTAGAGAAGGTAAAATTAATCTTAAAAACTTAAAATATCGTGAAGACTTTACCCCGGTAGAAGAAGATTGTGATTGCTATTGTTGTAAACATTATACAAAAGCATATATAAGACATCTACTTCTTGTTGATGAAGTATTTGGGGCAAGATTATTATCAATTCATAACATTAGATTTTTAGTTAAATTAGAAGAAGAATTAAGAGAAGCAATCAAGAATGATACAATACTTGAGTATCGTGAGGAATTCTTGAAAAAATATAACAATAAATAAGAAAACTTTTTAGTTTTCTTTTTTTCTAACCTTGTCTTTTAAATATAATTATTGTATAATTTATTTAAGAATACGAGGGATGTTATGAGACATATTTATACTGGTATTGATATTGGAACTGATAGTATAAAACTAGTTACTTTAGAAAAATATAGAGAAAAGTTAAATGTTTTAGCATCAGTTACTGTTAAATCACAAGGTCTTAAAAAAGGCCTTATTACGGATGCAACCTTGTGTTCTAGTGCAATAAAAAAAGGAATTAAAGAACTAGAGAGTAAGTTAGGTACTAAAATAGATAAAGTAGTAGCTATTATACCATCTAATAATCGTGATTTATCAGTTAAAACCACAAAAGTAAAAATAGATAATAATGTAGATAATGCTATTACTAATAACGATGTGTATAAGGGATTACAAGAAATAATTAAGTCTAGTAAAGAAACTGGTCATGAAATAGTTTTAGTTAATCCAATTGATTATCAGGTAGATGGTAAGAAAAATATTCTTAATCCAGTTGGAATATCTGGGAAAGAGTTAGCTATAAAAGCAGTTGTAGCATCAGTTCCTAAAAAGAATCTATTATCAGTTGTTAGTGTATTAGAATCTATTGGTATTGAAGTGGTTGATGTAACATTTTCTACAGTTGGAGACTATTATGCTACCAAAAATAGTGATTTAGATAGGAGTACATCTGTTATAGTTAATATTGGTTATGATACTACTAATATTTCATTATTTAATAAAGGTGTAATGGTCAAAGATCAAATTCTTGATATTGGATCTAGTAGTATTGATAGTGATATAGATTTTGTTTATAAATTAAATAAAAAGGACTTATTAGACTTAAAAGAAAATTTTGCAGTGGCTTCAAAAAGATATGCAGATTCACAAGAAAATTATAGACTTGTTAATAGATTTAATGTTAAAATAGAAATTGATCAATATGAGTTAGCAGAAGTTATTGAGGCTCGTGTTGTGGACATTTTAAAAACTATTAAAAGATCAATTAATAACTTAACAACAAAAGAAATAAGTTATATAATTATTACAGGTGGTATCACTGATATGACTGGATTTGATTCTGTAGTAGATGATGTTTTTGTAAGACATGCTTCTATTATGAATATGAATGTTATTGGATTAAGATATAACAAATATTCTAGTTGTTATGGTACTATTAAGTATTTAATAGATAAAATTGAAGGTAGAGATAAAAATTATACAATGTTTAGTGACACTCAAATAGAAGAAATGTTAGTCCCAAGAAAGAAAAGTGGACCTTCTAGTGTTCTAAACAAAATATTTGAAAGATTTTTTGAATAAGGAGAGTAATTATGTTTGATTTATCAATGGTTGATCAATTAGCAAAAATTAAAGTAATAGGCGTTGGTGGCGGTGGCGGCAATGCTGTTAATCGTATGATAGATGCAGGTGTAAGAGGAGTAGAGTTTATAGCTGCTAATACTGATTTACAAGTATTAAATGCTTCTAAGGCAGAAAAGAAAATTCAACTTGGAAGTACTTTAACAGAAGGACTTGGTGCAGGAGCTGATCCTGAAATTGGTAGAGAAGCTGCTTTAGAATCTAAGAAAGATATTGAAGCTGCATTAGAAGGTGCCGATATGGTATTCATCACTTGTGGTATGGGTGGTGGAACAGGAACAGGCGCTGCTCCTATTGTTGCTGAGATTGCTCAAAATCTTGGAGCCTTAACAGTTGCAATTGTTACTAAACCATTCTCATTTGAAGGAAGAAGAAGAACTGATAATGCTTTAAATGGTTTAGAGGAATTAAAAAAACATGTAGATACCTTAATTGTTATTCCAAATGATAAATTAAGAGAAATAATTGATAAACAAACACCAATGTTAGATGCCTTCAAAGAAGTTGATAACGTACTACTTCGTGGTGTTCAATCAATTTCTGATTTAATCGCAGTAGTTGGACTTGTTAACCTAGACTTTGCAGATATTAAAACAGTTATGCAAAAATCAGGTAATGCGATTATTGGAATTGGTATTGGTATGGGAGAAGATAGAGCAGTTGAAGCTGCTAAGCAAGCTGTTTCATCTCCACTTCTTGAAACATCAATTGATGGGGCAACAGATGCTATTATCAATATTACAGGTGGTGCTAACTTAGCATTATTTGAAGCAGAACAAGCAGCTGAAGTAGTAAGAGCAGCAGCTAATACGGATATTAATACTATTTTTGGTTCAGTTATTAATGAGAATCTTACTGATGAAGTTATTGTTACTGTTATAGCAACTGGATTTGATAAAAAGAATAAGTCATTATTTAAGGATAAAGAAGAAAAGAAAGCAACAAGTAAGAAAGAAAAAGATGATGTTGAATTCTTTGATGATGATGATGATTCTACTGGTGATGAACCAACAGAAATTGATATTCCAGCATTCTTAAAAAATAAAAATTTCTAAGCAAGTTCACCTTGCTTTTTTTATTAGGAGGTTAAGATGAATTTAGATATATTATATGAAGATAATCACCTAATTGTTGTTAATAAGCCTGAAAACATTTTATCTCAAGGTGATAACACTAATGATTTAGATATGCTTACTATCTTAAAAGAATATATTAAGAAAAAGTATAATAAACCAGGGAATGTTTATTTAGGACTTGTTCATAGATTAGATAGACCTACTGAAGGAGTTATGGTTTTTGCAAGAACTTCTAAAGCGGCTAAAAGATTATCAGAAGATATTAAAAATCATAAATTTATAAAAAGATATTTAGCATTAGTAAATGGTACTTTAGATAAAAAAGAAGGTAAATTAGAAGACTATTTAATAAAAGATGAAGATAAAAAGATGTCTTTTGTAACAGATAGTTCTAAAGGTAAGTATGCATCACTTGAATATAAAGTATTAAAAGAATTTGATAATAAAAGTTTAGTTGATATCTTACTTTTAACGGGAAGATATCATCAAATAAGAGTACAGTTTAAAAATATTAATCATCCTTTAGTAGGAGATCAAAAATATGGAAGTGATAACTCTAAACATTTAATGCTTTGCGCTTACCATTTAGAGTTTTATCATCCCATAACAAAAGAAAAAATGGTATTTGAAAAAATACCAAATCGATTTAAAAACTTGCAAAAATAGTTCATTTATGCTATTCTATTAGGTAATTAATTTTGAAGGAGTTTTTATGGTAAATAATTTAAAAATAAGAAAAAAATTAATGGAGTTAGGAATAACTACAGTCGCTCTAGTACATGGAGCATTAGGATTAGGATGTAGCGAGGCTATTGCCTCTGAAGAAGATGTTAAAGAAATAGTTAGTATGGTAGAAAGTGAATATTTAAAAGAAGCTAACTTAGTAGCAAATAAAACTATACTTCAAGATACACCAGATCCAACAGATAAGCCAACATCAACAGAAGAAGAGAATTTATCAGACCCATATATATTAACTGATGAAGAAGCAATTGAAATGGGTACTTATATTTATGATAATTATATTAAGAAATATATAGAAAATGAGGTTACGGCCCTTTATGAATATAAAAGTCATTCGGAGTTAGAAGATATAATTAATTATGTATGCTTGGTTAATCAAAAATATCCAGTATTATATCCTGATAGACCTACTTCTTGTAATGATGGAAGTGTATATTGGTATTTTGGTATTTGTGAATTGTTAAGTAGTGCTAATTTCTATGAAGCAGAGCAATATGAAAGACCAAACCTAATTCCTTTTTCTATCTTTATGAAAGAAGGAAGACCTGAAAAAAAGATGCTAGAAGAGATTGAAAGTGATTTTTCTCACTTGTTAAATGATGAAGTAACAGATGAAGAAATATATGAATATTGGGGCAAAGTAATAAAAATGTCTATAAATTTAGATGAAACTTTTAAAGACTGGCATAGTTTTGATGTATTATTATTTTATTATACGCTTTTTGATCAAACCGGATGTTTCCTAACGAAACCTCAAAATTTCAATTATATAGAACATAATGGTATTCCAGCAAGTTATGTTTTTGATAATAGAAGTGGTAATTTGGATTTGTATGATGCAATTTATTATATTAGCACTACCACAAAAGAAAAGTATGCTGGTTTAACAGATGAAGAGTATGATTTGTATAGAGGATGCTTTGATAAGGTTTTAGGATTATTTAATGAGAAAAATGTTGATAATGATAATTATATAAAAGAAAGAAAAAAAAGTAGCAATTAGTTGCTATTTTTTTTATTATTATGATAAAATATAGATAGTAGGATGGTGATAAGATGAAAGACTCAATGGGTTCAACAGTCTTAATTCAAATATTCGTTGTATTTATGGTTGTATTTATAATACTTATGGCATCCATATTAAATTATACCAAGACATTTAGAATAAAGAATCAAGTTATAAATATTATTAATAGACATGGTGGATATACTAGTGATGCTAGAGAAGAAATAAAAGACTATATATCGAAATCAAGCATTTACGGACAATGTGTTTTATTAGAAGGAACTAATGATTTTGGAAGTAGTACAACAGATAGATGTGAAATAAAAGAGTATAAAGTTAAAGATGCAGTTGGTGGAAGTTATTATAAAGTAAGAGTATATGTAACATTTATGTTTCCTTTAATAAAAGAAACCCTACACATACCAATAACAGGAGAAACAAAAAGACTATATAATAGTCCAAATAATAATCCTAAAGCTCCTACATATGAAATGGTAAATAAAAATTATTCACCTACCGAAGTTAGTTTTTCAATTGCAGGAGAATCTTGTATTCCGGAATCACCCCCACCACCATCAGGAGGTGGAGGATGCTGTTCCCCTGCTATTTGTGGTGGCACAGTCGGTGGTTTAAGAAATAGTAGAGGATGTGGATGCTATGATAGTAGTGGAAAGCTTATAGCGGGAGAAAAGACTCGTTTTAATCCTAATAAACCTGGAAGAATTCCTGATGTAGTTGGCGCTGCTTGCTGTTTTTATCATAAAGACTGCGCAGGTAAAGCTACATTGAAAACTGCCACAGTTACTGGTGGTGGAAAAAGTGGGCCATTAGCTATAATTATGTTAACATTTGATGACCCAAATCAAGTTGGTATAAAAGAATGCACAGTTACTAATGGATCTTGTCCAACTACTACTCGTTGTGAAGTAAAAGGAGGAACGGAACTTATAAGTTCTGTAAGAGTTGCTTGTATTGATCCACTTGGTACTTCATCATCTTTAGATGTGGCAGTAAATGTCATAGATTGTGGTGAAACAACGCACAAAGAAGTAAATGGAAGATGTGTTGAAACTTGTACAGTTGGAAAATATAATTGTGCTCAATGTGAAATGGGTGAATGTACTTTGTGCGAAGATAATTACGAGCCAGGAGGAGGAACTGGACATTGTGTAAAAGCTTGTGAAGTCGGCAAGAATAATTGTAAATCATGTTATGCTGGAAAATGTACAGAATGTGATGATGATTATAAGGTAAATGAAAGTGGCAAATGTGAGTACTCTGGTAAATGCTATTGCTGTGGTAATTCGCAAGGCTGCAATTATAAATGGTCAAGTACTGGTGAGACTCCTAACTCTACATGTGCCCTAACAACTTTTTCTAAGGCACAATGTTCGGGTACATCTTCAAATCCTGCTAATTGTACTATAAGAAATTGTGCCAAGTGTGCTACAAAAAGTACTTGTGAAACATGTAATGCTGGTTTTAAATTAAACTCTAATAAATCATCATGTGTAAATATTTGTTCTATAAGCAAATGTGATTTATGTGAGTCTGAATCAACGTGTAAAACATGTGCTCTTGGATATAAATTAAAGAAGGCTAAAACAATGTGCGAACAAAATATTAATTGTCCAGCTAATTGCTCACTATGTGATGAAGTTGGTGATGCTTGCTACACTTGTAAATCTGGATATTATATAAATGATGATGATGAATGCTCTGCCTGTGATACTGGTTGTACAGTTTGTAGTGGAAGTAGTAGCAATTGCACTTCTTGTGCAACTAATTATACGCTTTCAGGCAGTAAATGCTGTTCAAAGATATCAAATTGTGCAACATATACAGCAAGTTGTGGATGTGATAAATGTGCAGCAGGATATCATAAAAATCTTCAAGGTGGATGTGACAAGGATTCCACCGGTGGGACAACACCTGCATGTCCTGAGAATTGTAATTGCAATATGTATGGTGCATGTACAAGTTGTACGAATGATGGGACTCCTCCTAAATGTTTAGAAGTAACATGTGAACCACCTAAAAGGAAATGTACTTATGGTTCTGGTTGTTGTGGAACGTTTGATTTAGGAGAATCAGATTTTTAAACTGATAGATTTAATCGTCTCAATTGAGACGATTTTTCTTTTTTCCTTGTTGTTAATCATCTATAATTGTGATAAAATGTATTATAGTAGGTGAGTGTCAATGAATACAATGACTATTTATATAATTGCATTTGTTGTAACAGCATTTGTATCTGTTATTGTTTTTATGCTACTTTATCGCTATAACACAATTAAAAGTATTAAAAGCAAATTATTAGATTTAGATCGTGATCGTAACTCTATTATCTCAACTCCAATTATGGCAGAATTATCTAAAATAGATGGTGTAGTAAAAAATGATGAAATAGAAGAAAAAATTAAAATTTGGAAGAATAAATATAATACTTTAAAAGATAAGAGATTTCCTGTTTTATCAGATATGGTTATTGATGTTGATACTAAACTTGATTATAAAGATATTAAGGGAGCTAAAAAAAGCCTTAATAATTTTGAAATGGAGATATATAAGATAAGAATCTCTTGTGATAACTTATTAGATGAAATAAAAGAAATTACGATGAGTGAAGAAAGAAATCGTAATATCATAACCAAATTAAAAAGTAAGTATCGTGAACTAGAACAAACATTTAAACAAAATAAAGATGATTATGGGGATACTTATAAATATATTGAATTACAATTTGAAAACATTGAACATAAGTTTCAAGATTTTGAAGAAGCAATGGATAACAATGAATATCAAACAGTATCAGCCATTGTTAAAGTATTAGATGAAATGATAGCACATATAGGAGTAATTGTAGAAGAAGTACCAGAGATTGTCTTACTTTTATATACAATTATTCCATCTAGAATTAAAGAAGTAAAAGATTCATATGATAAAATGGTTGAAAAAAATTATCCATTATCTTATTTAAAAGTGGATTATAATCTTGATGAAATAAATAAGAAAATGAGTGTTATTGAAGATAAATTAAAAATATTAAATATTGATTCTAGTAATTTTGAACTTAAGACTTTTTTGGATTATTTAGATAACTTATTTAATGAATTTAATCACGAAAAAAGAAGCAGAAAAGTATTTGAAGAGACAGTTAGGGATTTTAAGGCTAAAATTATCAAGATTAATGGTGTTGTAAGTGATGTTTATGCTCAAATTGATGATATAAAATCGATGTATAATCTTCAAGATAAAGATCTAGAATATTTAAAGTCTATTCAAAAAGATTTATTCGATATAAATGTAAATTATAATGCTATTATTAAAGAATTAAAAGATAAGGCTAAGCCATATAGTAAGTTAAAAAATGATATTATCTTTTTATCAAATAGATTAAAGGATGTTGAACTTGATTTGGATAATTGCTTAAAGACTTTAGGAAGTATGCAAGATGATGAAGAACGTGCTCGTGAGCAATTAGATGAGATGACTACACTTCTTAAAAAATGTAAATCAAAAATGCACAGTTACAAGTTACCTCTTATTTCTAATAATTACTTCATTGAATTAAGTGAAGCTAACGAAGCAATAGAAGAGGTAATAAAAGAATTAAAAAAATCTCCAATTACTATTAAAACATTAAATATTAGAGTAGATACTGCTCGTGATTTAGCATTAAAACTATATAATACAGCTAATGAAATGGTTAAAACAGCTAAACTATCAGAAATGATTATTGTTTATGGTAATCGTTATCGTCCATTAAGTATGGAGATAGAGCGTGGTCTTGATACTGCATCAAAACTATTCTTTAAAGGAAATTATAAAGAATCATTAGAACAGGCAGTCAATTCAATTAATATTGTAGAACCTGATATTTATAAGAAAATGTTGGCGGTGTATAATAATGAAAAATAAATATAATATAGAAATGGACTTTTTTATCTTTGCATGCCTTATGCTTTTATCATGTATAATTATTTTTACAGTTGGATTTTTAATGCAACGTAATGAAAGATTTAATGCTATGCAATATTTAGTTTCATCAATAGGAAGTACTGCCATGGTTTATGATGTTCAAACAGGCATGGGGGAAGATAAAATTTATTTATCTAAATTAGTAGATGGTGGAATTATGAAAATGCCTATAAATCCATTTGATACTACAAGATTTTGTAATATTGAAGATAGTTATGTCTATAAAAAAGATGAGATATATTACGTCACTATAAAATGTGATAACTATAGTGTTAGGGATTATGCATATCATAATTCGGATAAAATGATTATTTATAAAGAGAATGAAATTGGTGAAATTCCGATAAAAACACTTAATGTAAAGGGGAAATAATCTATGAAATTAAATAATAAAGGACTTACTTTAGTTGAACTTATTGTTTCATTTGTTATCTTAGTTTTATTTCTTTTTGGAATGTTAGAAATAGTATTAGCAGTAAAGAATAAAGTCGCTAATGAATTTGTTTCTCGAGATATGTTAACATATAAAGAAACATTACTTAAAGTAGTGGAGGACGATTTAATTAAAATAGGATTAAATAATGCAACATGTAGTAATGATACATGTACGCTAAATTTAAAAAATGCTATGGTAAAAACATTTAGATTTGATAGAACTAATAAAATAATAGAATATGATGGAATAAAATATGAAATACCATCAAAGGATAGAATTTATTTTGGAACTGTTCAAATGAATGTTGAATCGCTTGATGAAAACAATAATGTTTTAGTAATAAGTATTGAATATTATGAAGCAGAAACAACAGAACCTAATTATGGTATTAAAATAAAACATCCATTCTTAAAACCATAAATATAATAAGACTAGATATTAAACCATGAATAATTCTTATAATAAAGAATTTAAGATATTTGATATCATAGTCTTTTAATATGCTTAAAATTTGACCATGAATAGATAAACCTCCAAATGATACAAAAAAACCTGATATGATTATTTTCAAATTTAATGATAGGTTAGTAGTATTTAAATATTTTAATCCCGAAGTCATTTCAATTAATCCTGAAAATATTGAATTATATGGTTCTGATAAATTAAATATATTAGTAATAATAGTTAATATTATTAAGAAGAATGTAATGGTTGCAAATATATTTATTAAAGATTTCATACTATCTATAATACTAGATAATAGTACTGTAATTATATTAGTATTATTTATTTGATTATTAAAATTATTTATCTCTTTTTTAAAATCTATCTTTTTACTTCTGTCTTCTTTATAATTATACTTTCTAAATAATATACCAACTATTATATTACCTAAGTAATGAGATATTAGAATAATAAAACCTATCTTCCTACTATTATAAAAAGATATACCAATAGTATTAATAATAAATAAAGGATTAGAAAAGAAAGTAAATAATAATATTTTATTAGCTTCATTTATATCTATCTTTTTCTTATCTAATAGATCTTTTAAATATTTTCCACTACTAGGAAATCCTGATAACATACTCATAAAAAAAATAAATGTAGAATATTTATTAGATAAAAATAATTTATAAAAGATATTCTTTAAAATATTACTGATAAAATCTACAAAACCAATATTTATTAAGATACTTGATACAACAAAAAAAGGAAATAATGAGGGAAATATATTCTCTTTCCATAAGTTAAAACTAAATAAAATAGTAGAGTTTATCTTAGTTGAAAAAATAAATAAAAAGATAGTAAAAATAAAAATAGTTATAGTGTAAAACAAAAAATTAATTTTTTTCATATTATCTCTAATAAATGATATAATCAATTTAGGTGAATTTATGATAAAAAAAGTATTTAAAATTATTAAAGATTTTATTAAAGAAGAATACAAATTTCTTATTAGTTTAATAATTATTGCCACTATATTAGTTTTTCCGTTGCCATACTATGTTATTGTTGGTGGAGGAGTAACTGATATTACAAAAAGAGTAAAGGTAGAGAATGAATATCAATCTATAGGAAGTTTTAACTTTACTTTTGTTAAAGAGTTGAATGGTACAACTGTATCATACTTATATGGTAAACTTCTTAATAAAGAAATTATTAAATCTAATAGTGTTAAACTAGATAATGAAAGTACTAAAGATTATCAGTTACGAGAAAAAATAGCAATGATGGAGTCTTATGATAACGCTATTTATTCAGCTTATAAATTGGCAGGTAAAGAAATAGATGAAATATCTAGTAATATTAAGATTTTATATATTTTAAAAGAAGCAGATACTACTTTAAAAGTAGGAGATGAAATCTTAAAGATAAATGATACTACTATTTCTAACACAGAAGAATATCAAGAAGAATTTTCAAAATATAAAGTAGGGGATTCATTAAATATTTTAGTTAAAAGAGATGGTAAAGAAATTTTATGCTACGCTAAAGTAATAGATTATGCTGGTAGAAGTGTTGTTGGATTATATACTTATGTAGATAGAAAGTATGAAACAGCACCTAAAGTATCATTTAATATGAAGAAAAAAGAAAGTGGTCCATCTGGAGGACTTATGCTAGCATTAACTATTTATAACAAATTAGTAGAAGAAGATATAACAAAAGGCTATAAAATTGCAGGTACAGGAACAATTGATATCAATGGTAATATTGGAGAAATAGGAGGAATAAAATACAAGTTAGAAGGGGCTGTTAAAAAGAAGGTAGATATCTTTATTGCACCAAGTGGAAAAAATTATCAAGAAGTAGTTGAACTTGTTCAAAAGAATAATTATAATATTAAAGTTATCGAGGCCAAAACCTTATCACAAGTTGTAAATGATTTATCATAAGGAGATGTTTTATGAATAATTTTGATGATGATAGTGCAGTTTATTTATTTTCGAGTGAAGAAAAAGTACAAAGGATTAAGGCTTTAAAACCCTATATTATTTTTAAAAAAGATGCATCTTTTCATATTGAAGAATTACCAATAGTAGTAAAAGAAAGTTTAAAAGAAAGATATGGAGAGTATTATGAAATCTTTTATGATGCATATAAAGTAAGCGAATATACTCTAACTTCTAAAAAAATAGATTATGTTAAAACAACTATTGGGGAGATAAAATCTGAAATAGATCGTGAGATAAAAGAAGATATAAAATATTTAAGAAAAGATAGATAACTATCTTTTTTTTTGTTATAATTTTTATAGGTGGGTAAGTATGAAAAGATCTGATGTAGATAGAACTAAACTATCTCCAATGATGCTACAATATATGGAGATCAAAGACAAGTATGAAGATTCCTTGGTCTTTTTTAGACTTGGAGATTTTTATGAAATGTTTTTTGAAGATGCTGAGATAGGAAATAGAGAACTTGGGTTAACTTTAACTGGTAAAAATAGTGGACTTGATGAAAGAGTTCCTATGTGTGGTGTACCTTATCATGCTTATTTAGGATATGCTGAAGACTTAGTCAATAAAGGATATAAAGTTGCCATTTGTGAACAATTATCACTTCCTAATAGTAAAGGTGTAGTTGATCGTGGAATAACGCAAATCATAACTAAAGGTACTATTATGGATGGAGAATCACTAGATGAAAAAGATAATAATTATATAGGTAGTATTTATGATTTTAATTATTCTTATGTAATATCTTATGCTGATATATCAACTGGCGAATTCTATACAATTGTTTTAGATAATGATATTACTAACTTAATCAATGAAGTAGTAAGACTAGGTATAAAAGAAGTAATTGTTAATAATAAAATAAATAGAGGGATTATTGAAAAACTAAGAAATGGTTATTCTATTATGGTAACTATAAGTGATGACTTATTAGAAGATAATAACTATAAATATATGATAGAAGATATAGAAGATGTAAGAGTTATCACTTCTGTTAAACATTTACTTGCTTATTTAAATGAAACAAAGTTAAATTATTTATCACATTTAAAGAAAGTAACTATTGTTGATAGAAATAAATATTTACTTTTAGATATTCATTCTAAAAGAAATCTAGAATTAACCGAGACTTTAAGATTAAAAGAAAGAACTTATTCTCTTTTGTGGTTGCTCGATAAAACAAAAACAGCGATGGGAGCAAGAACACTAAAACATTATATTGAAAATCCTTTAATTGATGTTAAAGAAATAACTAGAAGATATGATATTATTTCCTCACTTTTAACCGAATTTATCTTAAAAGAAGAATTAAAAGAACAACTAAATCAAGTTTATGATTTAGAACGTTTAGCAGGTAGAATTAGTTATGGTAATTTAAATGCAAGAGATTTATTACAATTAAAGGCATCATTAAAGACATTGCCGGAAATAAAGAAAATATTAGAAGGCTTAAAGTATGATAGAAAGATTGAAACATTAGATGAGCTTTATACTTTATTAGAAAACTCTATTGATGAAGATGCCCCTGTTACTGTTAAAGAAGGACATTTAATTAAGAGTGGATTTAGTAAGGATTTAGATACTTTAAAAGAAGAATCAACCGGTGGCAAAGATTTTATATTAAAACTTGAACAAGAAGAAAAAGAAAGAACAGGTATTAAGAATTTAAAAGTTGGTTACAATAGAGTATTTGGTTACTATATTGAAGTATCTAAAGGTAATTTATCAATGATTAAAGATGAGTTTGGATATATTCGTAAACAAACTTTAGTTGGTGCTGAAAGATTTATAACACCTTTGTTAAAAGAAAAAGAAGACTTAATTTTAAATGCTGAAGAAAAGATAGTAGCTTTAGAATATGAATTATTCTTAAAAATTAAAGATGAAGTTAAAAAGTATATTCCAACTATTCAGAATATATCAAGTATTATCTCTGAAATAGATGTAATGCAGTCTTTAGCAACAGTCGCTGAAAATAATAATTATGTTAGACCAAAACTAACTACTGATAGAATAATTAATATCAAAAATGGTAGACACCCAGTTGTTGAAAAAGTAAGTAAAAAAGAATATGTACCAAATGATATTTATATGGACCAAGGCACTAATATCTTGTTAATAACAGGTCCTAATATGTCAGGTAAAAGTACTTATATGAGACAACTTGCTTTAATTATTATAATGGCCCAAATGGGTAGCTTTGTACCTTGTAGTGATGCCAGTTTACCAATCTTTGATAAAATATTTACAAGAATTGGTGCTAGTGATGATTTAGTAAGTGGAGAATCAACATTTATGGTTGAAATGAAAGAAGCTAATAATGCAATTACTAATGCTACACCAAATAGTTTAATTCTATTTGATGAATTAGGAAGAGGAACAGCAACTTATGATGGAATAGCTTTAGCCCAAGCAATCTTAGAATATATTCATGATACTGTTAAATGTAAAACACTATTTTCCACTCATTATCATGAATTAACACTGCTAGAACGTGATCTAAAACATATGAAAAATGTCCATGTCAGTGCTATTGAAGAAAATAACAATATTACTTTCTTACATAAAATAAAAAATGGTCCAGTTGATAAAAGTTATGGTATCCATGTAGCAGCTTTAGCAGATATACCTAAAAGTGTTATAAAAAGAGCAGATGAAATATTAAATGTTTATGAAAAAGAAAATAAAAAAGAATCAGTATTTACTCAAACAACATTATTCTTAGATGAACCAGAGGAAGAAAAAGAAAGTATTGTTGAAACCAAATTAAAAAGTATTAATCCTCTAGAGATAACACCAATAGAGGCATTAAAAGTATTATATGACTTAAAGAAAGAGTTAGAAGACAAGTAAATTTAGAGCTTCGGCTCTTTTTTTGTTGATAAATTTAGGTGTAACTTAATGATTAGGAATAATAATAGTGAAGGGAGAGATGATAAACTATGTTAGATACAAATTTTAATAAAATAATTGAATTTATTGAAAATAGAAAAAATAATGCTTATAAAAAAATAAATGAAGAACTTATACTGTTGTATTTAGATGTTGGAAAATATTTATATGAATTACAACAAGATAGTAACTATGGTGATAAAATAACTACAAAAGCCGCAAATTTCATGAAAAATAATTATCCAAATATTAAAGGTTTTACTAAAAGGAATATAGAGAGAATGATTCAATTTTATAAAATTTATAAAGATGATGAAATTGCGACACCATTGGTGACGCAAATATCTTGGACCAATAATTTATTAATAATAAGTGGATCTAAATCAAAAGAAGAACGATATTTTTATCTTAAATTGACTGTTAGAAATAATTATTCTAAAAGAGAGTTAAAAAGAGTTAAAGAAAATAAAGAGAAGATCTTTACGTGATTTCTTTACCTTAAAATACTTGATATTTTTTTGTAAAATAGATAAAATAAAATGGTATGAGGTAATTTATGGTAGTTAGAAGTTTTTTATTTGACAAGTATCCATATAGTTTGGATAGATGTAAAAAAGAAGAAATAGAAGAAGGATATATTCTAGAAGAACCTGAAATTCTAGTTAGAAAAGTTGATGATGAATGTTTTTATGTAACTAGAATGGGTGAAGAATTAATAAATGAAATTAGTGAAAATATTTATTCTTTCTTTATTAAAAATGCAACTAATGTTACTTCTAAAACAAGATATATTGTTCCATTATATGGGGAAAAAGTATGTAATCTTGACTTCTATCATAATGTTGATTTAAAGGTTGCATCAGTAGAATTTGATGATAAAGAAGAGAGTGAAGGATTTTATCCACCAATGTGGGTTAATGAAGAAATAGAAAACGTTAAAGGTTTGAAAAGGGTTAGAAGTTTTTGATATAATTAATATTGGAGATGGTAGTTATGGCACTTAAGTATGATGAAGATAGTATTAAGATATTAGAAGGATTAGAAGCAGTTAGAAAACGTCCTGGTATGTACATTGGTTCAACTGATAAAAGAGGACTACACCATCTTGTATGGGAGATTGTTGATAATTCTATTGATGAAGTTATTAATGGTTTTGGTAATTATATTAAAATTACAATCCATAATGATAAAAGTATTAGTGTAGAAGATATGGGACGTGGTGTACCAGTTGGTATGCACTCTAGTGGTAAATCAACTCCTGAAGTAGTTTATACAGTATTACACGCTGGTGGTAAATTTGAGCAAGAAGGATATAAAGTATCTGGTGGACTACATGGTGTTGGAGCTTCTGTTGTTAATGCTTTATCTAAATGGATGGAAGTAACTATTAGAAAAGATAAAGGAGAATACTTTATCAGTTTTGAAAATGGTGGAAAATTAAAAACACCACTAAAGAAAATAGGCAATACTAATAGAACGGGAACAACTGTTAGATTTTTACCAGATCCTGAGATATTTTCAAGTACAACCTTTTCATTTACAACTATTTGTGAAAGAATGCAAGAATCAGCCTTTTTAATAAAAGGACTTACAATTGAAGTTATCGATGAAGAAGATAAAAAAGAAGCCAAATATCACTATGATGATGGTTTAGTTTCTTTTGTTAATTATATAAATGAAGATAAAACACCACTTCATAAAGTATTTGGTTTTAATGGTGTAAAAAATAATATTGAAGTAGATGTGGCTTTCCAATATACAGAATCTTACAATGAAAATATTATTTCCTTTGTTAACAATGTTAAAACTATTGATGGTGGTAGCCATGAAGTTGGTTTTAGAACAGGATTAACTCGTGTATTTAACGATTATGCTAAAGAAAATGGTTTTATTAAGGGAAAAGATACACCATTTGAAGGGACAGATGTAAGAGAAGGTATTACGGCAATTATCAGTTTAAAAATACCAGAAGCATTATTACAATTTGAAGGACAAACTAAAGGTAAACTAGGAACTCCTGTTGCCAAAACTGTAGTAGAAGCCTTAGTTTATGAAAAAGTTAAGTTCTTTTTGGAAGAAAATAAAAAGATTGCAACTGATATCATTAATAAATGCTTAAAGAGTAAACAAGCTAAAGAAGCAGCGAGAAAAGCAAGAGAAGAAGTTCGTAAGGGTAAGAAAAGTGGTAAAGAAAAACTTTTATCAGGTAAACTTACACCAGCTCAATCAAAAGATAAAACTCAAAAAGAGTTATTCTTAGTCGAGGGAGATTCAGCCGGTGGATCTGCAAAACAAGGAAGAGATCGTAAATTCCAAGCTATTTTACCTCTTCGTGGTAAAGTTATTAATACTGAGAAAGCAAGTATTGAAGAAATATTTAAAAATGAAGAAATTAACACGATGATTCATACTATTGGAGCAGGTTATGGAAGTAGTTTTGTACCTGAAGATATTGAATATGATAAAGTTATTATTATGACCGATGCTGATGATGATGGAGCGCATATTCAGTGTTTACTTTTAACATTCTTTTATCGCTATATGAGGCCTTTAATTGAACTTGGTAAGCTTTATATTGCCTTACCACCATTATTTAAAATAACTAGTGGTAAAGATATTTCATATGCTTATACAATGGATGAAATGAAATCTATGACTAAAGATAAAAGTTGTAGTTTACAAAGATATAAAGGACTTGGTGAAATGAATGCTGATCAACTTTGGGAAACAACAATGAATCCCATGACAAGATCATTAATCAAAGTTACAATTGAAGATGCTTCATTAGCTGAAAAAAGAGTTAGTGTGTTAATGGGAGATAAAGTAGAACCAAGAAAAGAATGGATAAATGAAAATGTTGAGTTCTCACTAGAAGATGACTATAAAATATAATAAGTAAGGTGATACATCAATGAAAAGTATTATAGAAAAAATATTTGATTATTCTTTAGAAGAAATCATGGGCGAAAGATTTGGAAGATATAGTAAATATATTATCCAAGATCGTGCTATACCAGATGTAAGAGATGGACTAAAACCAGTTCAAAGAAGAATTCTTTACTCTATGTATAAAGAGAAAAACACTCATGATAAACCATATCGTAAAAGTGCTAAAACAGTTGGAGATGTAATAGGTAATTTTCATCCCCATGGAGACACTTCTATTTATGATGCTATGGTAAGAATGAGTCAAAGTTGGAAAAATAATAAACCATATATTGATATGCATGGTAATAATGGATCTATTGATGGGGATTCACCAGCAGCTTATCGTTATACGGAAGCAAGACTATCTAAAATATCTTTAGAGTTATTAAAAGATATTGATAAAGATGTTGTTTTATTTGCCCCTAACTTTGATGATACTATTATGGAACCTACTGTTTTGCCAGCGAAGTTTCCTAACTTACTAGTAAATGGATCTAATGGTATATCAGCAGGTTATGCTACTAACATTCCACCACATAATTTAAGTGAAGTAATAGATGCAACTATTAAAAGAATAGATAATCCTAATTGTCACTTAGATACTATTTTAAATATTATTAAAGGCCCAGACTTTCCAACTGGTGGAACAGTATCTGGTGTTAATAGTATTAGAGAAGCTTTATCAACAGGTAAGGGTAGAGTTATCGTAACCGCTAAAGCTACTTTTGTGAGCGATAAGAAAAATAATCAAATTGTTATAACAGAAATACCATTTGAAACAAATAAAGCAGTTATTGTTCGTAAAATAGATGAAATAAGAGTAGATCATAAGATAGATGGAATTGTCGAAGTAAGAGATGAAACTGATAAAGAAGGTTTAAGAATTGCCATTGATGTTAAAAAAGATGCTAATAAGGATTTAATCTTAAATTATTTATATAAAAATACTGATTTACAAGTATCATATAACTACAACATGGTAGCAATCGTTAATAGAAGACCTAAACTATTATCAGTAGTAGATATTATCGACAGTTATATAGCATTTCAGAAAGAATTTATCTTAAAGCGTACTAAATTTGATTTAGACCATGCTAAAGCAAGATATCATATCGTAGAAGGTCTTATTAAAGCAATATCAATCTTAGATGAAGTAATTAGAGTAATACGTGCATCTAAGAATAAGAGTGATGCTAAAGATAACTTAGTAAAAGAATTTGGCTTTACGGAATTACAAGCTGAAGCTATCGTTATGTTACAGTTATATAAGTTAACTAATACTGATATTACGGCCTTAGAACAAGAAAAAGCTAATCTTGATGTTATTATTAAAGGACTTCAAAAAATCTTAGATGATGAAGAGACTTTAAAAGGTGTTATGAAAGATGAATTAAGAAAAGTTAAACAAGAATATGGTAATCCTCGTTTAACTGAAATAAAAGATGAAATAGAAGAAATTAAGATAGATACCACTGACTTAATCAGTAAAGAAGATGTAGTTGTTCTAATTACAAAAGATGGTTATGTAAAAAGAACTAGTAAGAGAGGATACTTATCTAATCAAGATGAACCATTATTAAAAGAAAATGATTATGTCATTGGTTTATATGGATTAAATACTCTTGATACTTTATTAGTATTTACTAGTCTTGGTAATTATTTATATGTACCAGTTCATATTATACCTGATATTAAATGGAAACAATTAGGTAAACATATTAGTAACTTAATTAAGATTGAAGAAAATGAAAAAGTAATAGGTGCTATTCCAGTAACTAACTTTGATTTAGATTTAGATGTTGTAATATCTTCTAAACTTGGTATGATTAAAAAAACTAAATTAAGTGAATTTAAAGTTAATCGTTACTCTAAACCAATTTCTTGTATGAAATTAAAAGATGATGATGAAGTTATTAATGCCTTTATCAGTAAACCTGAAATATTAGTGGTTACTAATACTGGTTATGCTCTATGGTTTGATACTAACGAAATACCAATATCAGGTGTAAAAAGTAGTGGGGTTAAATCAATTAAGTTAAAAGATGACTATGTAGTATCATGCAATACTTTCGATAAAAATGATGAGTATTTAACAGTATTTACTAATCATTCAACTGCAAAACGTATTAAATTAGATGAATTAGAAAAGATGGCAAGAGCACATCGTGGATTAGTAATTTTAAAACTTGTTAAAACTAATCCATATGAAGTTATTAAAACTTTTGTAACTGATGTTAGAGTACTATTTGGTTTAGTTAATACTGATATTAATTACATCAAAGGTAGTGAAATAATGATCTCTGATCGCTATAAAACAGGTGGTACTATATCTAAAACTAATGTCTTAGATGTCTTTGTTAAGATAGAAGATATTATGAAGGAAGAAAAAAATAATAATGATACTATTGATAGTAATAATGACTTAGAAGAGAAAAAAGAAGAAAGAGAAGAAGTAGAAGTATTAGAACCTAAAAGAGAAGTTAGAATTAATCATAATGAGCAACTATCTTTACTTGAAATAGATGATGCTTTGAAAGAAATAGATGATATTTTAGATATTTAGCATATAATTTATTAGGTGAATTATATGGCTTTAAATGATTTTAAAAATTTTGTTAAAACAATGCCAAGTCTATCTAGTTATGTTAATAATGGAAAAATGACTTGGCAAAAGTTTTATGATATGTATAGTCTATATGGAGAAGATAATAATATTTGGGATAAATATAAAATGGAATATACTTTAGAAAAAAGTGATATTAAAATAAGAGATGTTATTAATGGTTTTAAAAACATTGATATGAAAGAAATACAAAATGGTATAGAGAGCTTAGAAAAAGGTATATCTTTATTACAAGATTTATTTGCTAAAAAAAATGATTCTGATATTAAATCATCTTATGAACCTAGACCAATGTATAAGTATTTTGATGATTAATGAATATTAATATAAACTATAGACTAAGAGAAAATCCTAATTTATTAAAATATTTAAGAGATAATTCATACTGGTATAAATATTTAAATAGAAATGACTATTACTTTAAATTATTTGAAGAAAAGATGAAAGAAGATTATAAATTAACTACCAAAGATAAACTTTCTAATTTTTCAAAAAATTTAGACATGATTGTAAAATTTATGGATATACTAAAATAGTGTATCCTTTTTTTAATTTTTTTGTTATAATTAAACTAGGTGATGATATGTTGAACAATAAAGGTTTTGCATTTACAACCATTATATATGCTTTGGTTTTACTTCTTGGTTTATCTATCTTCCTTGTTTTTGGAATTATGAGTAGTAAAGTAAACAATTCTAAAGATTTTAGTAATGAAGTAGATAGAGAATTGGAGAATGTAATTATTCCAGAATAAAGAAGTGGAGGAGTCAATAATGAAAAACAAAGGATTTACTTTAGTAGAATTATTAGCAGTTTTAATAATTCTATCACTAATACTTTTTATAGTTGCACCTAACGTTTTAAAAATGATTGAAAGAGGGAAAAAACAAAGATTTGTAGCAGATGCTAAAGAAATGATTGCACTTGCAAAATATAAATCAAAGCTAGATAAATATAGATCATTATTTGTCTCATCTGGTGCTAATTGTTATGTTATAACAATGAATAATTTGGGTTTTGAAAAGACTGACGATGCTAATGGATATACTTATGATAGATCTAATAGTTCAGTTAAATATTGTTTAGAAAATGATAGTTATGTTTATTATGTAACTTTAATTAGTTTAGATGGATCAAATCCTGGTATGTCTATAACTAATGTCAAAGAGGATAGTTTAAGTATAGGGGTTGTCAATTAACAATATAAATACTTGATATTCAAAAAATATATGATATAATTAAAATGTAATAATAAAGGAGGAAAGAAAGATGAACAGAAAAGGTTTTACTTTAGTTGAGTTGCTTGCAGTTATCGTAATCATTGGACTATTATCAACAATAGCAATCTTATCAATGTCAAGAGTGTTGGAAGGAGCAAGAAAGGATACATATGTAGCTAATGCTAATGCTGCAATTAGCGCTGCAAGAAATGATTACTTAATTAATGATGCATCAAAATATGTATGGACACTTTCAGAAGTAAATGCATTATTAGAAAAGAAATTAGTTAATACACCTTTTGGTGGAACTTATAGTTCTGGTTATGTAGTTCGTGCAACTGACGGCTCATATGGCGTTTGTTTATCAGGAAGTAGTGCTGCAGCTGGCGGAATTGCATTAACAAAAGAAGAAAATCTTAATAGAAGCTCAGTTAATATTACTTCAGCTGTAACTTGTACAACTCCAACATCACAACCTGCATCAATTGGATCATAATAAATTAGAGACTTAGGTCTCTTTTTTTTTATTTGTTTTTTTGATATAATCTTCTTGGTGATAGTATGTTATTAATTGGTTCACATGTATCTTTTAAAAAAGATAAGGAAATGTTAGGCTCTTTAATGGAAGCTTTAAGTTATAATTCAACTACTTTTATGTTTTATACTGGAGCACCACAAAACACATTAAGATTTGATCTTAATGATGAACTTACTGATAAAGCACATAGTTTAATGCAAGAAAATGGTATCGATTTAAATAAAATAATTGTTCATGCTCCATATATTGTTAATCTTGCTAACAATCAAAATAATACACAATATGACTTTTCTATCAATTTTATTATTAATGAATGCAAACGTTGTGAGAAACTAGGTGTTAAATATCTTGTCTTGCATCCGGGTAATCATGTCGGATTAGGAGTAGAAATAGGAATTAAGAATATTATTCATGCTTTAAATATTATTTTAGACAAAACAACTACTACCATTCTTCTAGAAACAATGGCTGGTAAAGGTAGTGAGATAGGTAGTAATTTTGATGAATTAAAAGAAATTATTGATGGAATTAAATTTAAGGAGAAAATAGGAGTATGTCTTGATACATGTCATTTATTTGATTCTGGTTATGATATTAGTAATTTTGATCAATTACTAAAAGAATTTGATGAGAAAATTGGCATATCTAAAATAGGTTGTGTTCATGTTAATGATAGCAAAAATACTTTAGGTTCTAAAAAAGATCGCCATGCTAATATTGGTTATGGTAATATTGGATTTGATAATTTAATTAATGTTATTTATAATGACAAATTAAAAGATGTTCCTAAAATCTTAGAAACACCATATATATTAGAGAATCCACCATATAAATTTGAAATAGATATGATTAGAAATAAAAAATTTAATGAAAATTTAGAAAATGATGTGACAAATTACTATAAGAAGAGTTAACTCTTCTTATATTTTTTATATAATTCTAAAGCCTTATCATAAGCAATAGGAGATAATTTATCTTTTAATTCTTTAAATAGATAATTTGGTTCTCCTTTATAAAATATCATAAAATACTTTTTAATATATTCATAAATTACTTCAATATCTATGTTAGATACCTTAATATTTTCTTTATTTAAATAAGTTATGATGTCTTCTTTTGTTAATTTACTAATATAATTTTTTAAAAATAATTCTTCCATTTTATCACCATTAAATTATATGTAAAAAATAAATAATATTGACCAAACTAATAATATGAATAAATATAAATTAAATAAATCATCAAATAATAAGATAAATAGTATTATTTTTATAATGTTTTTTTGCTTTGTATTAATAATTATTAAATTATATTTTGTTATGATTAAAAGTCATGATATATATACCCAAAAATTAGAAAGAATAACTAACAATATTATTTTAGGAAATAGTGTGCCAAGAGGAAGAATATATGATAGAAATCATAATTTATTAGTAGATAATATTGCAGTTAAAACTATTTATTATAAGAAAGAAAAGAATATTACTAAGAAAGAAGAAATAAGATTAGCCTATCAAGTATCCAAATTATTAGATTTGGATTATAATAATTTGAATGAAAATATGATTGTTGACTTTTATTTAATAGATCAAGAAGATAAAGCTAATAAAAAAATAACTAAAGAAGAATGGGATAAATTAAAAAAGAGAAAATTAACAAGTGAAGATATTAAGAAATTAAAGGAAGAACGAATTACCAAAAAAGATTTAAGTATATATGGAATCAATGATTATAAAGCAATTTATTTGTATTATTTAATGAACAAAGGATATTATTATGATGACAAAATAATTAAAAACAAAAATGTAACTGACTATGAATATGCTTTAATTGGTGAAGGTAGTTTTAAAGGATTTGCTATCAAAGAAGAATGGGAGAGAGTATATTTATATGGTGATACTTTAAGAAGTGTTTTAGGTTCTATTTCTAGTTCTACTAGTGGTATTCCTAGTGATAATTTAAAATATTATTTAGATCGAGGGTATGCTCTAAATGATCGAGTAGGTTTAACGGGGTTAGAAAAAGAATATGAAAGTATTTTAAAAGGAGAAAAAGACAAATATATAGTAGAAGGTAGTAACTTGAAACTAATAGAAAATGGTACTAGAGGAATGGATATTGTTTTGACAATTGATATCAAACTGCAAGAAAAAGTAGATAAAATTTTAAAAGAAGAAATTATTAAAGCTAAAAAGATGCCCAATACTAAATATTATGATCATAGTTATATTGTAATACAAGATGTAAAAACTGGTGAAATATTAGCATTATCAGGTAAAAGAATTGTTTATGATAAGGTTTTAAGAAAAAATCATTTTATTGATATAACAGATCTTATAACTAATGAGACAGTTCAACCAGGTTCTATAGTAAAAGGTGCTAGCATGATAGTTGGCTATAACACTAATGTAGTTAAAATAGGGTCTAAAGAGTATGATAGTTGTATTATTTTTAAAGGCATAACTAAAAAATGCTCTTGGCGTAATATGGGTTATGTTAATGATTTAGAAGCTATTAAATATTCATCAAATGTTTTCCAGTACAAGACTGCTATTAAAGTAGCAGGATCTAAATATTGTTATAATTGTAATTTGAAATTATCAAGAAAAGCTTTTGATATTTATCGTAGTACTTTTTATCAATTTGGATTAGGAAGTTACACAGGAATAGATTTACCTAATGAAATACCGGGATATAAGGGATACATTAGTCATAACTCATTGATTATTGATTATGCCATAGGACAATTTGATACTTATACTCCTATAGAATTATCTCAATATATAAATACAATCGCTAATGATGGTGAAAGACTAAAACCCCACTTGCTAAAAGAAATATATAATGCTCAAGGTAATAAAATTTATACTATAGATAAGACAGTTTTAAATAAAGTACAAACAGAAGATAAATATTTAAATAGAATAAAAACCGCTTTTCGTTCAGTTATGACAGGTGGAACAGGAGTAGGATATATAAATAGCAAGTATTTGCCTGCGGGGAAAACTGGAACTAGTGAAAGCTTTATTGATACTAATCACGATGGTAAAATTGATACCAAAACAATGACGAAAAACTTTATTGGTTATATGCCTTATGATAATCCTAAAATATCAATTATGGTTACTAGTCCTAATGTCGCTAAAGCAGGTGGAAGTCTTTATAATGTAACTAAAAATATAGTCTCAAGAAGTACAAATGCTTATTTTAACAGTACTAAATAACAAAAACCTTTTGCAATTTAGAAAAATAATGATATAATACTAATGGAAATGAGGAGGGATACTATGGCAAAACCTGGAAATAGACAAGGTAAAAGTTTAGTATGTACAGTTTGTAAAGAAAAAAACTATCGTACAGAAAAGAATGTAAAAAATACGACAGATCGTTTAGAAATAAATAAATTCTGTCCAAAGTGTGGTAAACATACAATACATAAAGAAGAAAAATAATTAAAGGAGTTAAAACATGATAAATGTAAATGATTTTAAAACAGGAATGACCATTAAATTTGAAGATAATATTTATATGGTTTTAGAGTTCCAACATGTTAAACCTGGTAAAGGTGCAGCATTCGTTAGAACAAAGATGAAAAATTTAAGAACTGGTTCAACTATCGAATATACATTTAACTCTTCTGCCAAAGTAGAAGCTGCAAGAATTGAAAAGAAACCAATGCAATTCTTATATGTTGATGGTAATAAATATGTATTTATGGATATGAATGATTATTCACAATTAGAAGTGGATAAATCTCATTTAGAGGAAGAAGCTAAATTCTTAAAAGAAAACTTAGAAGTTGATATTATCTCATTTGAAGGAGAAATTTTAGGTGTTAATTTACCTGATAAGATCGAATTAGAAATTATTGATACAGAACCTGCAGTAAAAGGCAATACTACTAACAATGCACTAAAGAATGCTACTATTGAGACAGGTTATGTTATAAAAGTACCTCTATTTATTGAAAATCATGAGAAGATTTTAATATCTACTAAAGATGGTAAGTATGTATCAAGAGCTTAGGCTCTTTTTTTATTGTCAATAAAACTTAAAACATTTATAATTAAATTAGGAGGAGTTATGGACAGTAAAACAAAAAAAGAAGTTATAAAAAGAATGCATCGATATGAAGAGGGGTTATCTAAATATGCAACTTTAAATAATGAAGCAATTAGACTTTATCCATTTAAGGGTGATTTAAGACCTAATTACTATCATGATATTGACCGTATTATTTATTCATTATCATATACTCGTTATGTTGATAAGACACAAGTATTTAGTAATGTTAATAATAATGATCACATTTCAAAGCGTATGATGCATGTACAAATGGTATCTAAAATTGCAAGAACAATTGGAAGAGCACTTTTATTAAATGAAGATTTAATTGAAGCAATTGCCTTAGGACACGATTTGGGCCATGTTCCATTTGGTCATGAAGGAGAAGCTATTTTAAGTAAGATTAGTGAGGAGAATGGAGAAGGATATTTTAATCATAATGTTCAAAGTGTTAGAACTCTTATGGTTTTAGAAAAAGATGGGGTAGGCGATAATATTTCTATCCAAGTATTAGATGGTATCTTATGCCATAATGGAGAATTAGTGCAAAGTGAATATAGTCCAGTAAAAAAAACTAAGGATGAATTCTTAGATCAATATTATACTTGTTACAAAGATCAATCTTTAATTAAAAAATTACGTCCTATGACTCTAGAAGGTTGTGTTGTTAGAATAAGCGATGTTATTGGTTATATTGGTAAGGATATAGAAGATGCCATTAGACTTGGTATGTTAAAGAAAAAAGATTTACCCAAAGACATAGTTAAAGTATTAGGAGATAATAACTCATCAATCGTTAATACAATTGTGTTAGATATTATAGAGAATAGTTATGATAAACCATATATTAAAATGAGTGCACCAGTTGCAAAAGCTTTAATTGATTTAAAGAATTTTAATTATGCTAATATTTATAAAAAAGCTAATACAGATGAAGATAGGAAGAATTTTGAAAAGATGTTTCGTTTCTTATTTGATGTCTATGTTAAACAAATTAAAAATAATGTTCATAATTGTGATATCTATAAATTATATTTAAGTGAAATGACAGATGATTACAATAAGAAATATAGCCCTGAAAGAAAAGCAATTGATTATATTGCAGGTATGACAGATGATTATTTCTTAAATCAATATTATAAGTATAATAATTAGTTCTAATAAAAGTATGCTTAGCATACTTTTTATTAGGAGGTAATTATGGTAAATAAACAAAATTTATGGTTTCTAGTATTATTTAGTTTAGTTTTAGTACTTAGTGTTTATTATGTTACAATGCCTGATGAGTTATTTTTAACTAATAATAGTTACATTGATAATACTAAAGAAGCAGTAGAAGTTAAAGAAAGTGATTTATTAACAGCAATGAAAGTAGAGCTTAACAATGAAAGAGAAGAACAAGTGGCCTCTATTAAAAAAGAACTTAATAATGGTTCAAAAACAATAGAAGAAAAAAATGATGCCTATGAACAACTCTTATATTTAAACGAATTAAAAGGTTTGGAAGAAACAGTTGAAACAAAAATAAAGAATGATTTTGGGCTAAGTTCATTTGTAAAAATTAATAATAATGATATTTCAGTTGTCGTAATAAAAGATAAACATGACATTTCACTAGCTAATGACATAATGAAAAGTGTTCAATCTCTTTTTAAGAAAGATGTTCGAGTTGTTGTAAAATTTGAAAAATAATCGCTTTTTTCCTTTATTTTAGTTTTATGTACTCACCATCTATTCACAAAATCATAAAATAATATGAATAGTATGAAACCACCTAACTTAGGAAAGTGAGGGACAAACTTGAGTAAAGGAATACTAACTAAAAGAGAAAAAGAAGTTTTTAATTTATTAGTTTTAAATAAAACAACTAAGGATATTGCAAAAGAATTATCTATCAGTGAAAAGACAGTTAGAAATCATATTTCCAATGCAATGCAAAAACTTGGTGTTAAAGGAAGAGCATCAGCAGTTGTTGAATTAATAAAACTAAATGAAATAACTTTGTAAGTATGTGTTAAAAACACATACTTTTTCATATTATTATTTAGGTGATAATATGAATAAAAAAATATTAATAATAACTACATTATTATTTGTTGCAGTTATAATTTATAGTATATCTTTAATACCAGATAAAAATAATAACTATGAATATGTAAATAGTACTATGAAAACTATTTATACAATTGATAATGATAATTATGTTAGTAAAACTAATGTATATGAAGATAAAAATGGTATAGATGGTTTAAAGAAACTTTTTGATATTATGACTAATAATACTATATCTAGTAGTCTATTAAAAGAAGGATTTCTACCTATTTTACCTAAGAATACTAAGATAATAGATATTACAATTGATAATGATATTTTAAAAATTAATTTTTCAAAAGAATTATTAGAAATTAATAAAGAACTAGAAGAACAAATGATAGAATCTATTATATATACGGCATTTGAAAATAGTAAAATATTAGGAATTGAGATATATGTAGAAGGAAAATTATTAAAATATTTACCTAAAAGTTTGAAAGCAATTCCTACTATTTTAACTAAAGATTATGGTATTAATAATACTTATGATTTAACTAGTTATGATAATGTTAATAAAGTTTTAGTTTGGTTTGTTAAAGAAATTAATGATGAAATTTATTATGTTCCAGTTACAAAATATGTAGATGATGATAGGAATAAAGTAGAGATTATAATAGATATTTTATCTAGTAAAAAGCTATATAAAGATAAACTTTTATCATTTGTTAATAATAAAGTTAATCTAGTTAATTATAAACTTAATAATAAAGAATTAACTTTATATCTTGAAGATAATAGTTGTAAAAATTATTGTAAGATAGATAATGTTTCAATTAATGAAATAGTTAATTCATTGTTTGATAGTTTAGATTTAAATAATGTAAAACTTTTTGTCAATAAAGAATTAGTTGGAGTTTTTAAAGAATAAAAAATGTTATACTATAATTGGTGATAAAATGGAAAAGAAAAATAAGAAAGAAAAAGGAACAAGTTTTGGTGATAATTTAGGGTGGTTAATTTTATATTTGGTTTTATATGGTATATGTACAATTCCACTTGTTATTGGTAGTGTTTTACCACTTGATCAAGATGAATTAAAGCCAGTTATTATTTTTTTTCAAAATAATGGATTATTAATATCATTTATATTAGTATTAATCTTATTTATATTTGTTATTACTAAAAAGAAGGATTTATTATCAAATGAAATTAAGAATTTTAAAAAAGACAAAAAGAAGAGCATTATTTATACTATTTTTGGATTTGCCTTAATGTTTGGAGGAAATTTATTATTATCTGATGTAATTAGACCACATTTATTTAGTTCTAGTATGTCCGAAAATCAATCAACTTTAGTATCAATTATTAGTGATAATACTCCTATATATTCACTAATAGCATATCTCTTAATGCTTAGTGTATTAGTTCCAATATTAGAAGAAATATTTTGTAGATTTAATTTTAGAAAATCATTTAAATCAACAATTATGTTTATTGCTATTACATCATTAATTTTTGGCGCATTACATATACCTAATTGGTCATTATCGGGCGAATTATTTTATGACTTGTTTGTCTATTCATTTATGGGAGTATGTTTGGCCTATATTTACTATAAAACAGACTCTATTTGTTCATCTATGATAATGCATATGTTAAATAATGCTATTTCAGTAATAATGATGATTTTACCATTTATAAAATAAAAAGTCTTATGACTTTTTTCTTTTGTTTTTTTGTGTTATAATTTTGATAGAATAGGAGAGTTATGTATGGGTATAATTGGTAATAAAGAAAATTATGAAATGGATTATAAAGTAATAAATAATATTAAAGCCTTAGGTATTGATATGATTCATGAGGCTAATAGTGGCCATCCTGGAATAGTTTTAGGAGCAGCACCAATAATTTACATGCTTTATGCTAAGCATTTAGTATTTGATACAATAAATGATAAATGGGTTAATAGAGATCGCTTTGTTATGTCTGGTGGACATGGATCAGCTTTATTATATGCGACATTATTAATGAGTGGATTTAGTATTAAACTAAATGATTTAAAGAATTTTCGCAAACTTGGTAGCATTACACCAGGTCATCCAGAATACAACCTAACTCCTGGAGTTGATATGTCAACAGGTCCTCTTGGACAAGGTTTTGCGAGTGCTGTTGGTATGGCGATTGCTGAGAAATTTTTAAATAATCGTTATTTATATAATAAGTCAAAGAAAAGAAGTTTAATTGACCACTATACTTATGTTCTGTGTGGTGATGGTGACCTAATGGAGGGAGTTAGTTATGAGGCTGCTTCAATTGCGGGTAATCTTGAATTAAATAAATTAATTGTCTTATATGATTCTAATAAAATAACACTTGATACTGATACAACTAATACTTTTAAAGAAAATGTATTAAAACGTTTTGAAGCTATGAATTGGAATACAATAGAAGTTGATAGTGATAATTTAAGAGCTCTTGATGAAGCAATTAGCAAAGCAAAAGAAAGTACCAAACCAACATTAATAAAAGTAAATACCATAATTGGAAAAGATAGTCTTTTAGAAGGGACTTCAAGTGTTCATGGGAAACCATTAACTGATGAGGATATAGCCCAGTTAAAACAAAAATTAGATATTCGTGATGTTCCATTCACTGTAACACAAGATGCTTATAACTATATGCAAGAACAAATAAGGGAAAGAAATACTCCAATTATTGAAAAATGGAAAAAAGAAAGTGAAAAAGTTTTAAAAGCTAGTGATGAAGTATATCAAATGGAATTTGATAAGCTAGTTGATAATGATTTATCATTAGATTCTAATAATTTATCTCTTAGTATTGAAGAGTTAAAAGATGAACCTCTAAGAGATACTTCTTCTAAGATATTAAATGATTTTGTTAATGAAAACGTTCTAATGATGGGAGGATCTGCAGACTTAGCATCTTCTACTAAAACATATTTAAAGAATATGGAAGACTTTACAAGTGAAAATTTAAAAGGAAGAAATATAAGATTTGGAGTGAGAGAACATGCAATGGGAGCAATTGCTAATGGTATTACATTATCAGGAATTCGTTTCTTCTGTTCTACATTCTTATCATTTAGTGACTATTTAAAACCTGCTATTAGAATGAGTGCACTTATGAATTTACCAGTTATTTATATATTTACACACGATAATATCACAGTAGGAGAAGATGGACCAACTCATGAACCAGTTGAACAATTAGTTGGATTAAGAAGTATTCCTAACCTCGAAGTATATCGCCCTAGTGATGTTAATGAATTATTAGGTGTTTATAAAATAGTACTTGCCAAAAGAGAAGGGCCAAGTGTAATTGTTGTATCTAAAGAAATGTCAAAAATATTAGATTGTACCAAGGCTAATGAAGTAAAACGTGGTGGTTATATCGTCAAAGATGTTATAGATAAACCTATTAATGGTATTATTATCTCTTGTGGTAATGAATTAGGAACTGTTTTAAATGTCTCTAAAGCATTAGAAACTAAAGGAATATATACAAGAGTAGTAAGTGTACCATGTATAAGTCGTTTTATCAAACAAAGAAAAGATTATTATGATAATATTTTACTACCATCAGTTAAGAAATTTGTGGTAGAATATTCTTCGTCATATTCTTGGACTAGTTTTGTTGATGATCCTAAGTGTTTAATTTGCTTTGACCAGTTTGGTGAAAGCGGTAACAAATTAGATATTTTAAGAAAATACAAATTAGACGAAGAAAGTATTACAAAGAGAATAGAAGACTTACTTAAATAGGAGGGTATTATGATTGAAATAGAAACTCTAAAGAAATATGCTAACAACTTAATGTTTGATATGAATGATGAAGAGTATATAACTTTACAAAAAGAGTTTGAAGTTATATTAAAACAAATGGATAAAATAAGTAAAATAGATAAAATAGAAGAAGTGGAACCAATGTTTCATCCTTTTCCTGTTTCTTTAGAACTAACTGAACATGAAAGTGAAAATTTAAGTACTGATTTAGCACTTCAAAATGCAAAAGAAACTAAAAATAACAAAGTAGTAGTACCTAAGGTGGTGGCATAATGGATATTTTAACAACAAGAAATAAATTAGATAATGGTGAAGTAACTAAAGAAGAACTATTTAAAGAAGCTGTAAAAAATGCTAAAAAATATCAAGATGATTATAATTCTTTTGTTACTATTTTAGATGATTACGATGGGGAAAGTACTATTAATGTATTATCAGGAATACCTTATGCTTTAAAAGATAATATTTCCACTAAAGGTATTTTAACAACCGCTAATTCTAATATTTTAAAAAATTATATTCCTCCATATGATGCAACTGTTTATAAAAAATTAAAGAGTAAAGGTGCTATGTTAATTGGTAAGACAACAATGGATGAATTAGCTATGGGCGGAACAGGCACAACAGGTAATACTGGAGTAGTTAGAAATCCTTGGGATAAAGAAAGGATTATTGGTGGTTCATCATCTGGATCAACTTCTGCAGTAGCACTTGGAATTATTCCTTTTGCCTTAGGAAGTGATACTGGAGACTCTATTAGAAAGCCAGCTAGTTATGGTGGAGTTGTAGGATTTAAACCAACTTATGGGTTACTTTCTCGTTATGGTTTATTTGCCTTCGCTTCAAGTTTAGATCATATAGGTTGTCTTACAAGAAATGTTAAAGATAGCGCTATTGTTATCAATGAATTAAAAGGTCATGATGATAAAGATTTAACCTCTTTACCAGATGACAATAAAGATTTAGTAAAAGATATAGATAAAGATGTTAAAGGAAGAAAAGGATTCTATATTAAAGAAATAATAGAATCAATTTCTAATAAAGATGTCCTTGATAGTTTTAACAATATTTTAAATAAATGCAAAGAATTAGGTATGGAAGTAGAAGGAGTAAGCGTTGATAAACATATTCTTGAAGCTTTATTCCCTTCATACATTACTATTTCTTGTGCTGAAGCAACTAGTAACGATGCTAATTTAACAGGTATTTCATTTGGTGTAAGAGGAGATTCTAGTGATGTTAACGGGATGATTACGGATGCTAGAACCAAAGGGTTCTCTGAATTAATCAAAAGAAGATTTGTTATAGGTAGTTATGTCTTATTTAGAGAAAATCAAGAAAAATTATATCTTAACGCTTGCAGAGTAAGAAGACTAATTGTTGATAAAATAAATAGTTTGTTTGATTCATATGATTTCTTAATTCTACCAGCATCTGGTGATATAGCACCAAAATTTGGAGAAGAAAGTGATCGTTTATCAAGTGAATATTTACTTGCTGAAAATCATTTAGTAATCGCTAACTTTGGTGGTATGCCTAGTATAACGATTCCCTATGGATTTAGTAAAAATATGCCTCTTGGAGTTAATATTACAACTAAAGCTAAAACAGATGAATTAACGCTAAATATAGCTTATAAACTAGAAAGCGTTTTACCATATAAAGATATGGTTGCGAAGGAGGTAAGATGATGTACAAAGCAGTTATTGGATTAGAAACTCACTGTGAGTTAAATACCTCTAAAAAAGTATTCTCTGGATCAAATAATATCTATACTAATGATCCTAATGTTAATATATGTGCAGTTGATATGGGATTTCCTGGAATACTTCCTATTATTAATAAAGAATCAGTAGTCAAAGCACTTAAAGCTGCACTTGCACTAAATTGTGATATTGCAAAAGAATTAAAATTTGATAGAAAGAATTACTTCTACCCAGACTTACCAAAAGGATATCAAATAACTCAAAGTAGAAGACCAGTAGGTATTAATGGATACCTAATGATTAATAATGATGAGGAAGATAAAAAAGTACTAATTCATGATATTCATCTAGAAGAAGATTCAGCAAACTTAGATCATACAAGTGATTCTACACTAATTGATTATAATCGTGCTGGTGTTCCACTAATTGAAATAGTTACAGAGCCATGTATGAATAGCGCGGATGAAGCTATTAACTATTTAGAGTCTCTTCGTAACTTACTTCTTTATTGTGACTTATCAGATGCTAGAGCAGATAGAGGTCAAATAAGATGTGATGTTAATGTTTCATTAATGAAAGAAACAGATAAAGAATTTGGTACAAAAGTAGAAATAAAGAATGTTAACTCTTTTGCCAATGTAAAAGATGCTATAAATAGTGAAATAAAAAGACAAACAGAATTGATTGATAAAGGTGAAAAAATAGTTCAAGAAACAAGAAGATATGATGAAGCAACTAAAGAGACTTATCATATGAGAGAAAAAGTAGAAGCAGTTGATTATAAGTATTTTCCAGAAGCTAATATACCTGATATTAAAATAAAAGATGAATTATTGGTAGAACTAAAGAAAAGTTTACCTATATTACCATATGAAAGAAAAAAGAAATATTTAGAATATGGATTAAATCCAAAAGATGTAAAAACTTTAATTAAAGATAAAAAATTAAGTGATTACTATGAAAATTTATTAAAAGAAAATATTGAACCACTAACAGCGATAAACTGGATGACTAGTGTTGTTCTACCATATCTAAATAAACTTTATATGGGTATTGATGAGATTAAATTAACACCATCTATGATAAAAAGTATTATTAGTTTAGTAGATGAAAATAAAATTTCTAATAAACAAGCCAAAGATATTCTAAATCAATCTTTAGAAGAAGAAAAAGATCCACTAGAAATATATAAAAATTCTAATGTAACACAAATAACAGATACTAATTTGATTAGAGATATGTTAATTAAATTATTAGATAATAACCCTAAATTAGTAGAAGATTATAAAAATGGTAAAAATGTCTTTAACTTCTTTGTAGGACAAGTTATGAAAGAAACTAAAGGACAAGCTAATCCTAAGATTACTAGTGAAATTTTATTAGAAGAAATAAAAAAGAGATAAATTGTTTATCTCTTTTTTGTAAACTTTACAAAAAAGCAACTGTCAAGTGTTGACAAACAAGCGCGGTGATACTATGATGAATGTAGAATAATTAAAATTAAAAGGAGAATATTATGCAAGTAAAAGTGAAAAGGAAAAAGAAAACAAACAATAATTTTAAACTGGCATTAATATTAGGAGTATTAGCAGTAATATTATTGGCAGTTGGTGTTGGGGGATACTTTTTATCAAATGAGTCGTCTTTTGGTGGCGGATTTAATGCTATGATGTTTGAATCTGATACAAAAAGTGGTGGAGGAACTGCTACTAATAATTCACAGACAACTAATTCAAATAAAGTAAAAGTAACAGGAATAAAATTTGATTTAAATACTATAAAAATTGGTGAAGAAAAAACTTTAAATGTAACTATTGGCCCCAATAATGCTACAGATAAAAAGTTTACATGTGCAAGTAGTAATACTAAGATTGCAACAGTTCGTGTAACTAGTAATGGATGTGTTGTTAAGGGTGTAAAAGCAGGTACTGCAAAGATAACTGTTACTTCATCTGATGGAAAAAAGAGTGCTTCAGAAATTATCAATGTTCAAAATACAGCCACTACAACAACTACTGGTGTAAGTATAAGTTTTGGTTCAACTAGTTATAATGTTGATGTTGGAAGCACAAAGAAATTGCCAGTTACAATTACTCCAGCTGCTTCAGCAAACAAAGGATATACTTGTACTAGTAGTAATACACAGATAGCTACAATAACAAGTGACTGTACGGTAAAGGGTGTAAAAGTAGGAATGGTAACAATAACAGCAAAAGCTAAAGATGGTGGTAAAACAACCACAACAGTTTTAAATGTTACTACTAAATCTAATGGTACATTAATTAAAGTTGCATCATTTAACGTTGGTGGATTTACATGTGGTTCATCAAAAAATACTAATTGTACTCCTTCAGAAAAAAGTATAGCATCATTAATTAAAAACAATAGTATTAACATAGTTGGTATACAAGAAGCAGGATCATTAACGAAAATGAATAATTTAAAGAAAGAAACAGGTTATAATGGCTTTTATCAGTTTCCTTATAATCCTGCAAACAAAAAGGTATCATTACATTCTGTTTTGACAAGTTATCCAATTAAAAGCAATGAAACCAAAAATGGCTTATCTAATTTGTATGGTGATTATGAAATACGTTATGTTGATAAAGTCGTAATAACAGTCAATAAGGTAAATATTTCACTTTATAATACTCATCTAGGATTAAAGGACGAGAATGAGAAACATTTTAAAAACTTAGTAGAAATTGTTAAAAATGATCCAAATCCTATAATTATGACAGCTGATTGGAATTACAGTGCAAAAGATAGATTTACTAAATATTTTAGTGACTTTGAAATAGCAGCATATGATACTAGTAAAAATAATATGTGGGGTAAAGCAAGTTATGTTGATGCGGTTTTAGTCAAATCAAAAGGACATATAAATATAAAGTCAAGCGAGGTTATAAAAGCATATAAAACATATTCTGATCATAATATGGTAGCAGCAACTTTAGAAATAAAATAATATAAAAAAAGAGATAAATTTTGTTATCTCTTTTTTTTGTGACATTTTTTTAACTTTTAAAGATATATATTTTTTATGGTGATAAAAATGAAAGAGTATTTTGTATTTAAAATAAAAGATGAAATAGTTAAGCTTTATAAGAATCGACCAAGTGATTTATTTGATGTCTTAAACAGAATTTATTATATGAAAACAATTGATTTAGAATATGGTAAGAATTTATTTGATCAAGTGGCATGTTTTTTAAAGAAAGATGACATAAATAAATATATTGAGAATAATTATCAAAATAGTTTTATTTATCAAAAGTGCGATAATGAACATGTAATTAATAATTTATATTATGGAGAGGTTAGTGTCTTAAAAGTTAAAAATACTCATATAAAGATAGAGACAAATAAAGATAAATCAATGTTTTTTGATGCCCTTTCTAAGTATGATGATGCCTTTTTTGCTTGTGATTTTAAAGAACAAGAATATTTTTTTGTTAATAAAAAGATAAAACTTATGTTATAATTATATTGAACACAAAAAAGGAGGAATTATATTATGTGGTGGCAAGATTTATTATATGTGTTAGCAGGTTTAATTGGTGGAATTGTTATTGGATTTTTTGTTGCTAAATTTGCAACTAAAAAGTATTTAAAGAAAAATCCCCCAATTAATGAAGAAATGATTAAAGCTTTAATGATGCAAATGGGAAGAAAACCTTCACAAAAGCAGATAAATCAAATGATGAAAGCAATGGAAAAATACCAATAAAAAAAGTTCATTATTTTTGAACTTTTTTTGTTTTCTTCTTTTTATTTTTTGCTTTTTCAGGTTCCTTCATATCTTTAATTAAGAAAGAAAAGATTAGCGAATAAAAGATAAGAGAAAAAGCATTAAATATATATACACCTGTAAATAATTTAAATATATTAGTAAAATTCATAACTCCTATATTACTTATTACTGCAAATACTAAACTATCTAAGGTAACTGCAATTGTACTTGATAATAAAAATTTGATTGATTTATCATATCTTAAGTAATTATAAATTAATAAGTTGATTGTTTGTGATAAATAAAATGCCGCAAGTAAGGCAAGAGAAGTTTGAATGTTTGATTCATATAATTCTTTTAATGTGTTTTCACTATAACTTGGAAATATCTTAGAAAATGATATAAGTAGTATTGATACTAGCGTACAAATTAGTGTTACATTTAATAATTTAAATGTTTTCTTATTACCATATTGTTCCTTAAATAGAGTAATTAATACATAAGTTAAAGGATAAATTAAAATATGAGCAGTTGCAATAATACCAATTAATTCTACTTTTCTACAAGCAGTAATTGTAGATATAAGTAAAATAGTTAAAACTAAACACGATAATAAAACATAATTATTTCTATCAACCTCTTTTTTTATTCTTTCCATATTACATATCTCCTTATTCTAATATAATTATATCTTATTTTTAAAATAAAACAAGAAAAAAAGTATGTTTTATGATAGAATATAATTGGTGATTTTATGACTATTAATAACATTCGTAATTTTTGCATTATTGCCCACATTGATCATGGTAAAAGTACTTTAGCAGATCGTATTTTAGAGGAAACTAATGCTATAGATAAAAGAGAAATGAAAGATCAACTACTAGATTCTATGGATTTAGAAAGAGAAAGAGGAATAACTATTAAACTTAATGCAGTTTCTCTAAATTATAAATATAAAAATGAAGATTATATTTTGAATTTAATAGATACTCCAGGACATGTTGATTTTACTTATGAAGTATCACGTAGCCTAAAAGCTTGCGAAGGGGCAGTTTTAGTAGTAGATGCTACTCAAGGAATAGAAGCCCAAACTCTTCACAATTTATATTTAGCACTAGATAATAATTTAACTATTGTACCTGTTATCAACAAAATAGATTTACCAAATGCTGATCCAGAGAAAGTAAAAAAAGAACTTATAGATAACTTGGGCTTTAATGAAGAAGATATCGTTCTTTGTAGTGCTAAAGAAGGAATTGGCATAAAAGAATTATTAGAGAAAATTATTTTAAACGTACCAAGTCCTAAAACTGAAGATAAAAAGTTAAAGGCTTTAATCTTTGACTCATTATATGATTCATATCGTGGTGTTGTAATATCACTTCGTGTTTTTGATGGTGAAATAAAAAAAGGGGATACCATTTACATGATGAAAACAAATGCTAGTTATGAAGTTACAAATGTTGGTATAACAACTCCTAAAGAAGTATTAACCGATAAATTAATAGCAGGAGAAGTTGGCTTTATAACAGCCTCTATTAAGTCAATATCAGATATTAAAGTAGGAGATACAATAACTTTACTAGATAATCCTACAGATAAACCTTTAGAAGGTTATAAAGAAATAAAACCAATGGTTTATTGTGGAATTTATCCAATAGATTCTAAAAAGTATGAAGATTTAAGAGAAGCTTTAGAAAAGTTAAAATTAAATGATGCTTCACTTACTTTTGAACCTGAAACATCAAAAGCCTTAGGTTTTGGATTTAGATGTGGTTTCTTAGGACTTCTTCATATGGAGATAATTGAAGAAAGAATTGAAAGAGAATACAAAATTAACTTAATCGCTACAAGTCCATCTGTTATCTATGAGATTTTATTAACAGATGGAAGTATTATTCATGTAGATTCTCCAAGTAAATTCCCTGAAAAAGTAAAAATAAGTGATGTTAAAGAGCCATATATTAAAGCAAGTATCTTTTCACCTAGTGAATATATAGGTGGTATCATGGAACTATGTCAAAATAAACGTGGTAATTATTTATCAATGGAGTATATTGATGAAAAAAGAGTCTCTATTTATTATGAATTACCATTATCAGAGATTGTTTATGATTTCTTTGACAAATTAAAAAGTACTACTAAAGGTTATGCCTCATTTGATTATGAACCAATAGGCTATAGAAGTAGTGATTTAGTAAAGATGGATTTCTTATTAAATAGTGAAATGGTAGATGCATTGTCAATAATTGTTCATAAAGATAATTCATATTATCGTGGTAGAATAGTTGTAGAGAATTTAAAGAAGATTATACCTCGTCAAATGTTTGAAGTACCAATTCAAGCAGCAATAGGTTCTAAAATAATAGCAAGAGCAGATGTTAAAGCCTTAAGAAAAGATGTTTTAGCAAAGTGTTATGGTGGAGACGTTTCCAGAAAGAGAAAACTTCTAGAAAAACAAAAAGAAGGAAAGAAGAGAATGAAACAGATAGGAAGTATTGAAATACCACAAGAAGCCTTCTTATCAGTTTTATCAGTTGATGAAAAAAATGAATAAAGCAGTTTATATTCATATACCATTTTGTAGTAGAATTTGTACTTATTGTGACTTTTGTAAAATGTACTATAAGAGTGAATGGTCAAATTTATATTTAAAATCATTAGAAAAGGAAATTAACAAATATTATCAAAAAGAACCTATTGAAACAATCTATATTGGTGGTGGAACACCTAGTATTTTAAACAAAAAAGAGTTAAAGCAGTTATTTAATATTATTAAAAAGATAAATACTAAGAATTTAAAAGAATTTACTTTTGAATTTAATGTTGAAGATATAACTGAAGATAAACTTCGTTTTCTAAAAAAGAATCATGTTAATCGTCTTAGTATTGGAGTACAATCCTTTAATGAAAAAAATCTTTCTTTTCTTAATCGCCATATTGTGGATATAAAAAAGAATGTTTTACTTGCTAAAAAGTACTTTGATAATATTAATATTGATTTAATCTTTGGATTAAAAGATTCTAGTTTAAAGGATGTAAAAGAAGATTTAAAAAGTTTCTTAGAACTAAATCTTCCTCATGTATCAGTTTATGGATTAATAAAAGAAAAACACACTTTATTAAGTGTTATAAATTATCAAGAGTTAGACGATGATAGTTTTAATAAAATGTACTATTTCATAAATGATTTTTTAAAAAACCATGGTTATATTCACTATGAAGTTAGTAATTATGCTAAAGAAGGGTATTTTTCACTTCATAATTTAACATATTGGAATAATGAGAATTATTATGGATTTGGTCTTGGCGCTGCAGGATATATAGGAAATATTAGATATACTAATACTAGAAATTTAAATAAGTATTTAAAAGGTGAATATCGTTTTGAAGAAGATGAATTAACTGAAAAAGAAGAGATGGAGAATGAAATGATTTTAGGCCTTAGAAAAGTAGAAGGTGTATCTAATCAAAAATTCTTAGATAGATTTGGTAAAAATATTAAAGATGTTTTCCCAGTATCTAAATTAATATATAGAAATGGGTATTATAAAGTAAAAGAAAAAGACATCTTTACAGAAAATAGCATATTAATAGATTTTATCTTAGATAAATGATATAATTTTTATAGTTGAAAGGAGTTTGCTATGAAAAAGAATGGATTTACATTAGTAGAAGTAGTTATGACAATGGTGTTAATAGGAATTGCAGGGTTAGTATCAATCTTAGCAATCAATAGGTATATGCAACAAAGTTATAATGAACAAATAAAAATAATTAGAAAGACAATAGAAAGTGCAACTGATAATTATAGAATTTCTAATAATATGAGACCAAGTTATAAAATGCCATTATCAGAATTAAAAGGAAATGAAGTTTATCTTGACAATATAAATTACAGAAAAGGCGTAGTATGTGCTATTGATAGTTCTGCTGGAACAGTTGAATTAGTTGGAAGAACAGGACATGAATTAAGCACTAAAAATGAAAGTTATTGTATTAAATTTTATTGTAATGGTGAACTTATAATTGATGATTATAGCCAAGATAGCCCTAATTACAATGTTTGTGGAGGATAAAATAAGTTAATATGAGTGTTATTAGAGTAATGGATAGTAATCTATCTAATAAGATAGCAGCAGGTGAAGTTGTTGAAAGGCTAATGAATGTTGTTAAAGAATTAGTTGAGAATTCAATTGATGCAAAAGCAACTGAGATTAAAATAGATTTAATAGAGTCTGGTATTAAAGAAATAAAAGTAACAGATAATGGCTGTGGCATGGATAAAGAAGATATAATGAATTGTCTTCTTCGTCATGCTACAAGTAAAATTTATGATGATGATGACTTATTTGATATTGGAACTTTAGGTTTTAGGGGAGAAGCTATTCCTTCAATTGCTTCAGTTAGTAAGATGGAAATAACATCATCTATGGGAGATGTTGGTACTAAAATATACGTTGAAGCGGGAGAAATAGTAAAAGTAGAAAATGCAGATGCTAGACGTGGTACTATTATTAAAGTAAGTAATATTTTTTATAATACTCCAGCTAGATTAAAATATTTAAAAAGTTTGTATAGTGAGCTTGCTAATATTATTGACTATGTTGATAAAATGGCTCTTTCATTTCCTAATATTAAATTTGTTTTAACAAACGATGATAAAAATTTACTTACAACTGAAGGTAAAGGCAATCTTTTAAAAGTTATAAATAATATCTATGGTTTAAAAGTAGCATCTAAAATGCTACCTTTTAAGGCGAGTAATGATAATTATGAAATAGAAGGATATTTATCTTATCCTGAAGTAAATAGATCTAGTAGAAATGGAATAACTATTTTAGTTAATAATCGTGTTATTAAAAACTATGATTTAAATAAATCAATTATGGAAAGTTATCATACTTATTTATTTAAGGATAAATATCCTATTGTTGTTTTAAATATAAAAGCCGATTCATCATTAATTGATGTTAATGTCCATCCTACTAAAATGGATGTTAAATTCTCAATGATTGATAGTTTAAAAGATTTAATATTTAAGACATTTTCTAGTGTACTAGAAAAACCAACTTTAATTCCGAAGTATGAAGAGAAAAATACTCCTGTTAATAATAAGGTTGATTTTGTTGATAATTCTATCAAAATAGAAGATGTTCAAATGGAAGATATAAAACTAGATTTTAGTGAAAATGAAGTTAGTTATGAACCAACTGAAAGATTATTTGAAGTTAGTGAAGATCTTCCTAGTTATGAAGAACCAAAAGAAAAGTTTGTCATGATAAATCCATTAGCTTTGGTTCACGGAACGTATATAGTTGGTGAAAATGAAACAGGCATGTATATAATAGATCAGCATGCTGCTAATGAAAGAATAAATTATGAATATTACTTAAAAGAAATGGGTAAAGAAACTAACGATTTTGTTGATTTACTAATACCAATAAAGATGGAATTAAGTAATGTTGAATACTTAAAACTAAAAGAGCATTTTGATGTCTTTAAAACATTAAATATTGGTATTGAAGACTTTGGTAATAATACAGTTATTATTAGAAGCCACCCATGTTATTTAAAGAAAGATTATGTGGAAGAATCATTAAGAAGAATAATCGAAGTTGTTTTAGAAATGGGAGAATTTAGTAAAGAAAAATTTGTAGAGTCTGCCGCTATTACTTTAGCATGTAAGATGAGTATTAAAGCAAATGATCATATCTCAATGGAAGAGATGAAAACTTTAATTGAAAGACTAAGAGAAACAAAAAATCCATTTACATGTCCTCATGGAAGACCAACTATTATTTCTTTTACCAAATATGAACTAGAAAAAATGTTTAAACGTGTAGAGTAGGTGTAGTATGACAAATATATATGTAATAACAGGACCAACAGGTGTTGGCAAAACAAAATTAAGTGTAATGTTAGCCAAAGAATTAAAAGCTGATATTATTAATGCTGATAGTATGCAAATATATAAAGAAATGAATATTGGAACAGCCAAAATAACTAAAAGTGAGATGAAAAGAATACCTCATCATCTTTTTTCCATTAAAAGTGTTAAAGATTCATATTCTGTTTATGAATATCAAAAAGATTGTCGTAAGGAAATGGAAAAGATAAGCAAGAAGAAAAAAAATATAATTATTGTAGGTGGTACAGGGTTATATATTAAAGCAGCACTTTATAATTATATTTTTAAAGAAGAAGAAAAGAAAAATTATGATGATTTAACAGATAAAGAAATAATTGAAATGATTAAAAAATATGGTGAATTACCAAATATAGATTTAAATAATAGAAGAAGATTGGTAAGACACTTAGAAAAACTAGAGAATGACTCTATCCCGCTTAATAAAAAGAATGAAGCTTTATATGATTTTAAAATAATTGGTCTAACAACATCAAGAGAAGATTTATATCGTATAATTGATAATAGAGTAGATAAGATGATTACTGATGGCTTAATTGATGAAGTAAAAGATTTATATGAACAAGGGATAAATACTATTCCAGTTAATACAGCCATCGGTTATAAGGAATTATATAAATACTTTAAAGGTGAAATTAGTCTTGGCAATGCTATTGAATTAATCAAAAGAAATTCCAGAAGATATGCTAAAAGACAATATACATTCTTTAATCATCAATTTAATAATATAAAGTGGTTAGATGTCAATTTTTATAATTTTAATGAAACTTATCAAGAAGCACTAGATTATTTTAAAGATAAAGAAATTGTTGATTAAAATCAATAATTTTTTTATTTTATAATAAAATATATAGTAGTTTAAATGTTGAAAAATATGTTATAATACATTGACGAACTAGAAAGTGGGTGAGAGATATGTTGGAGGTTAAAAAAGTAACAAAAATCTATAAAACTGAAGGCTTTGTCCAAAAAGCACTTGATAATATAAGTGTTAATTTTCGAAAAAGCGAATTTGCTGCTGTTTTAGGGCCATCTGGTTCAGGAAAAACTACTTTTTTAAATATCATTGGTGGACTTGATCAATATACATCTGGTGATTTAGTAATTAGTGGTATAAGTACTAAAGATTTTAAAGATCGTGATTGGGATAGTTATCGTAATCATAGAATTGGCTTTGTCTTTCAAAACTATAACTTAATAACTCATCAAACCGTTTTAAGAAATGTAGAACTTGCTCTAACATTATCTGGATGTTCTAAAGAGGAAAGAAGAAAGAGAGCCCTAAAAGCTTTAAAAGATGTGGGATTAGAAAAGCACATTCACAAAAAGCCTAATCAATTATCTGGTGGTCAGATGCAAAGAGTAGCGATTGCTCGTGCCTTAGTTAATGATCCAGAAATAATTTTAGCGGATGAGCCAACAGGAGCGTTAGATTCAGAAACAAGTATTCAAATAATGAACTTATTAAAAAAGATATCTGATGGTAAATTAGTTATTATGGTTACTCATAATCCTGATCTTGCAAAAGAGTATGCCAATAGAATTATTAATATTAAAGATGGAAAAATAGTATCTGATTCCAATCCTTTTGATGGTAAAGATAATATTAGTTATGAAGAAGATTCTAAAAGTGGAAAAACTAATATGTCCTTTTTAACGGCATTATCTTTATCTTTTAACAATCTGATGACTAAAAAAGGAAGAACAATTTTAGTAGCAGTTGCTGGATCTATTGGTATTATTGGGATAGCTTTAATTTTGGCAGTATCAAATGGCTTCCAAAACTATGTTGATTCTATTCAGGAAGATACCTTAACTTCTTATCCTTTGACAATCATGCAAGAGTCTACTGACATAGCAGGTACTTTATTATCAATGAGGGAAGGAAGCAAAGATAAAGCAGAAAAAGGTAAAGTAAAAGAACATCAATATATTACTTCTATGTTTTCAAATGTAAGTACAAATGATTTAAGAAGTTTTAAGAAACATATTGATGGTAACTATGAAAAAATAGAAAATGATGTTTCTAATATTTTATATTCATACAGTATTGACCCTAATATTTATACAATTGATGCCACTAAGAAACTTGCCAAAGTAAATCCTAGTAATCTTTTTAGCACAATGATGGGATCAAATTCCTTAATGAGTTCTTATTCGATGATGTCATCTATTTATGCTCAAATGGTTGATGATGTAAGTGATATAAAAGATGATTATGACCTTTTAGCAGGACATTGGCCAGAAAAATATAATGAAATGATGATTGTTTTATCTGAACCAAATGGTATATCAGATTTGCTCGTTTATGAACTTGGACTTCGTGATACTGAAGAACTTTCTAAGATGGTTACAAGTATTATGAGTGGAGAATCTGTTGACATAAAGAATGAACCAATGACTCTAACTTATGATGATTTAATGAGTGTAGATTTAAGACTTATTATTCCTGCAGATAAATATAAATATAATTCTAAATATAGTGTCTATGAAGATATGTCTAGCGACGATAAATATATGAAAAATTTATATGATAATGCAACTAAATTAAAAATAGTAGGTATCGTCAGCGTCAAAGGAGGAAAAAACTCTATGGCACTAAACCCAGGAGTTGTTTATACATCTGGATTAATTGATTATATTATCAATCGTTCAAAAGAAACCGAAATTGTAAAAAAACAATTAAAAAATAGTGAAATAGATGTCTTCTCTAATAAAAGATTCGATAGTAAGGAAAATAAATTTGATTTTGAATTTCAAGATTTAGTAAAAGTAGACAACGACAAGTTAAAAAAAGCTTTTAATGTAAATATTGATCAAAAATCTTTAGAACAAAAGACAAAGAGTTATATGGAAGAAATAGCATCATCTGTCAGTGTTGATACTAATCCTAGTAAGACTGATTTTATAAATAATTTAAAAACTTTTTCTAATGGGATTTTTGGTAGCATAGAAGGAAATTTTTCATCTGCTGATGTTGATAATATAACAAACGATTATTTAAATGGCAGCAGTGCTAATGATTTGTTAGCTAGTATGGAAAATAAATATGGTATTCCTAAAGACATGTTTAAGACTGCTTATACTGGACTTCTTAAAATGCTTTTAAATAATTATATTGCTAATTACACTGCATCAATAGATTCAAATGTAATAGTAGATGATGAAATAAAAAATAATACAATTACTTCTTTCTTATCAGGCGCAATTGTTACAGCTACTAGTGATATTATGGCTAAAAATATGGCAGAAACAAAAATGAAGAAAGAAATATTAACTAAAGTTGGAGAATTAACATCTACTTTATCTAATAGTTTTGCTAAAGCATTTAATGTTGATCCTGATAAGATAGCTTCAGCATTTACTCTTAATTTTAGTGAGAATGAATTAGCAAGAGTAGTTAATGCTATGATGAACCCTAATGAAACAACAGAGAAATCAAATCTAAGTTCTTTAGGCTATCAAGATAAAGAAGAACCAACTTTTATTTCAATCTATTTTAAAAGTTTTGATGGCAAAGAGAACTTCCTATCATTTATTGAAAAGTATAATGATAGTGTAGAAGAATCTAAAAAAATCAATTATTCTGATACTACAGGTATACTAATGTCATCTGTAAAAACAATTGTCAATGCTGTAAGTTATGTTTTAATAGCCTTTGTATCTATATCGCTTGTTGTATCAAGTATTATGATAGGTGTCATTACCTACATTTCAGTTTTTGAAAGAACAAAAGAAATTGGAATATTACGTGCTATTGGAGCTTCTAAAGGAAATATTTCATCAATCTTTAATGCTGAAACATTTATTATCGGAATGTTATCAGGATTATTTGGAATTGGTATATCATACGCTTTAATACCAATAATTAATTTAATACTTCATCATTATACAGGTAATATTCCATTATCAGCCTCATTAAGAATTACTAACTCATTATTACTTATCATACTAGCAGTCATACTTACTTTAATTGGTGGATTAATACCAGCTCGTGGTGCTTCTAAGAAAGATCCTGTTGATGCTTTAAGAAGTGAATAAAAATAAAAAATTATTGATTAAAACCAATAATTTTTTATTTTGTATTTATATACTTTTCTATTTTATCAATTGTCATATAAAAAATATAAGATAATATACTTAAAATAAAGATAGACGTAATAACTAAGTTTAAATTAAATATTTGCGAACCATAGTTAATTAAATATCCTAATCCTTTTTTAGATACCAATAATTCTCCCATAATAACACCAATTAAAGTTAAACTAATATTTATCTTTAGAGTATTAATTAAAGCAGTAACATTCCCTCTTAAAATTAGATATTTAAATATTTGATATTTAGAAGCGTTAAAAGATTTCATTAGAATTATTTTGTTTTTATCAGTTCCAATGAAGGCGTTATACATATTAATAATAGTAGTGAATAGAGATATTAACAGTGCCATAACAATTATTGATTTGGTAGAAGCCCCTAAAAGAATAATTATTAAAGGACCTAAAGATACTTTTGGTAAAGAATTTAGGACTGTTAAATAAGGATCCATAATCTTAGCAAAAATATTACTCATCCATAGAAGACTAGCAAATAAAAGGCCTAAAATAGTAGCTATTAAAAAACTAACTATTGTTTCATAAAAAGTTGTATAAATGTGTGATAAAAGATTATTATTTTTAAATAATTCTCCTAGTGTTTTAATAACTTTAGATGGAGAAGAGGATATAAAAGAATTGATTATTTCTAGCCTTGCTAATATTTCCCAACTGACAATAAGTAAAACTAGTATTAGTATTTTTATAGAAAGTACAATAATCTTTTCTTTCTTTTTCTTTTTTAAATATAACTGATGTTCATTACTATACATTATGATCTAACTCTTTCCATAATAAATCATAGTATTTTAAAAAATATTCATCAGTTCTATTTCTGGTTGGTACATCTTTGCTTTTAAGACTAATACTATAAATATTTTTAATTTTTCCAGGTCTTTTAGTTAAAACAATAATTCGATCAGACATTGATATAGCCTCAGCAATATCATGAGTTACCATAATGACTGTCTTTTTTTCATCTTTGATAATTTTATATAAATCATCTGATAAAGATAATCTTGTTTGATAATCTAAAGCTGAGAATGGCTCATCTAAGAACAAAATATCAGGATTAATAGCAAGTGTCCTAATTAAAGCAACTCTTTGTCGCATACCACCAGATAAACTATTAGGATACTTGTCTTTAAAATCTTTTAATCCATAAGTATTTAATAATTTAATAACTCTTTCTTTGCTTTCTTCTGTTAATTCATTTCTAATTTTTAATCCAAGTAAACAATTATCTAACACAGTTAACCATTCAAAAAGAGAATCTTTTTGTAACATGTATCCAAATTTAAGATTGTTATCTTTATATTTTATATTTCCATCTGATTTATTATCAACTTCTGCTAGAATTGATAAAATAGTTGATTTTCCACAACCTGATGGACCAATAATTGAAATAAATTCATTTTTATATATAGAGAAACTAATATTATCTAATGCTAAAGTTTCACCATCTTCATCATGATAAATCTTTTTTAAACTTTCTACTTCTAATAATTTATCTGACATAGATTAAATCATCATAATTAACTTTTTCTTTTAATTCATTAGCACTTATCATGATATCTTGAAGATGATCAAATGATTCTTTGGTAAAAGTTGTTTCTTTTGGCCAAGTGTCATTTTCTTTATATCTATCCAAAACAACTATTAAATCATTTAGTGATGTATCAGGGAAGAAAGGTAATATTACTTCGGCTATTTCTTTACTATCATTTTCATGTACATAATCAAGTCCTTTTTGAATAGCTTTAGTAAACTTTTCAATTACCTCTTTATTGTTCTCTAAGTAACTTATTCTAGCATTATAAGCAGTATAAGGTATAACACCACCCAAATTACCTAAAGATTCTACAATGTAACCAAATCCTTGCTTTTCAACCGCTGTAGCTTGAGGTTCAAATAGTGATACATAGTCACCATTACCACCAATAAATGATCCTGCCATAGCGGCAAAAGCTACTGAAGTATCAATATTTAAATCTTTCCTTGGATCAATATTATTTTGTTTTAAAACCCATTCTAAAGTCATTTCAGGCATACCACCTTTACGACCACCTATTATTGTTTTATTTTTTAAATCATTTAGACTAAAGTTTTCTATTTTCTTTCTTGAGACAATGAAAGAACCATCTTTTTGCGTAAGTTGAGCAAATGTTTTTAAATAATCTTTCTCACCACCATTATAGACATATATAGTTGCTTCACTTCCTGAAAAACCAATATCAACATCTCCTGATAAAACAGCAGCTGTAACATTATCAGCACCAGGGGTTAAGATAAATTCCACATCTAATCCTAAATCCTTAAAATAACCTTTAGCAAGGGCAGCATACTGAGGCGCATAAAAAACACTATGAGCAACTTCAGCAACTTTTATTTTCTTAAAATCATTATTTTTTTCCTTTCTACCAATAAAAAAGAATCCACTTCCTAAAATTATAATAAGTAAGACAAATAAAAATATTTTTTTCATATAACCTCCTTTTAAGTTATACTGTATTATATTCTTAAAAAAAATAAGAGTGTATGATATAATAATAAAAGGTGAAGTTATATGCTAGAGAATTTAAATGAAAATCAAAAAATTGCAGTAAAACATAAAGATGGGCCACTTTTAATATTTGCCGGAGCTGGTTCTGGTAAAACTAAAGTATTAACTAATAGAGTGGCATATCTTATAAATAATTATGGGGTATCGTCTTATAATATTTTAGCAATTACCTTTACTAATAAAGCAGCAGGTGAAATGAAGTCAAGACTTAATGATTTAATTGGAGATTTATCTAAAAGTGTTATGACTTCCACGTTTCATTCTTTTGGTTTAAAAATACTAAGAGAAAATTATAGTTATTTAGGCTATTTACAAAACTTTAATATTATGGATAGTGAAGATAGCCTTACGATTATAAAAAGGTGCTTAAAAGAGCAAAATTTAGACCCTAAGATGTATAATCCATATGCTATTAGAAGTAAAATTAGCAGTAACAAAAATGAATTAGTTATGCCAAGCGAATATAAAAAGTTTGTAAGAAGTGATTTTGATGAAGTAGTAGCTACTATCTATGAAAAGTATCAAAATACTCTTTATAAGAATAACTCTGTTGATTTTGATGATTTATTAATCTTACCAATTAAGTTATTTAGAGAACATGATGATATTTTAGAAAGATATCAAGAGAGATTTAAATATATTTTAATTGATGAATATCAAGACACTAATGAAGCCCAATATGTTCTTACTAAGATGATTTCATCAAGGTATCGTAATATTTGTGTAGTAGGTGATAATGATCAGGCTATCTATGGATTTAGAAATGCTAATTATCGAAATATTTTGAATTTTGAAAAAGACTTTAAAGATTGTACTGTCATTATGTTAGAAGAAAACTATCGTTCAACCAAAAATATCCTAAAAGCTGCTAACAGTGTTATTAAAAATAATACTGAAAGAAAAGATAAAAATCTTTGGTCCAATAAAGAAGATGGAGAAAAGCTTACTTATTATCGTGCGGAAAATGAAGCTGATGAAGCAGCCTATGTTATTAGAGAAACCAAAAAACTTTTACTTAAAGGGGTTAACTATCAAGATATAGTAGTTTTATATCGTACTAATGCTCAATCACAAATAATCGAAAGAAGCTTTGTAGGAGAAAATATTCCTTATAAAGTAGTAGGATCAATGCAGTTTTATGGTAGAAAAGAAATAAAAGACTTAATGGCATATTTAAAACTTATTTATAATTCTAATGATGATATAAGCCTTCAAAGAATAATTAATACCCCTAAACGTGGTATAGGTACTAAAACTATTGAAAATTTAATTAGTATTAGAGATGAGTTAAATATTAGTATGTATGATGCTATAACTAGTGGTAAAGAATTAGAATTTAAGAATTTAATTGAAGAACTAAAAGAAAAAAGTAAAAATGTTACTTTAACTGAATTAGTTGATATCATCTTAGAAAAAAGTGGTATGAAAAAAGAACTTGAAAGTGAACACACTTTAGAAGCAGATATAAGATTAGAAAACTTAGAAGAGTTTAAATCAATTACTAAAGAATTTGAAAATAGAGTTGGTGAAATATCCCTAGAAGAATTTTTATTAGAAACAGCATTATTAAGTGACGCTAATGAATATAAAAATGATAATAATCGTGTTAATTTAATGACAGTTCATGCTGTTAAAGGATTAGAGTTTGACTATGTTTTTATTGTAGGATTAGAAGAAGGCATATTTCCTCATATCAATTCTATGATGGATAAAAGTGAGCTAGAGGAAGAAAGAAGATTATGTTATGTAGCCTTAACGAGAGCTAAAAAGAAAGTTTATTTAGTTAATGCTAAAATGAGAATGCTTTATGGTAGAGATCAAGTTAATGTTCCAAGTAGATTTATTAATGAAATAGATCCTGATTTAATAGAAAGTGATAATATTAAAGATAAACCAGTTAAAAAGTTAGAAAAAATGACTTACGATGATGATATATCATTTAATCTTGGAGATAAAGTTATGCATGATAAATATGGAAAAGGTATTGTTGTAGGAATTGAAGATAAACTAATAAGTGTAGCATTTTCTAAAGAATATGGCATTAGAAAGCTATTAAAGAATCATAAAAGCATAAAAAAGATATAAAAGATAAGAATTATCTTATCTTTTTATGTTATAATATTCTTGGGAGAATTTATATGGATATTAAAGGAAGAATTAGAGAATTAGTTGATTTATTAAATAAATATAATTATGAGTATTATACTTTAGATAATTCTAGTGTATCAGATTATGAATATGATCGTTTAATGCAAGAGTTAATGGCATTAGAAAGTAAATACCCTAATTATATATTACCAGATTCACCAACCCAAAGGGTAGGTGGAATAATACTTGATGAATTTACTAAAGTTACTCATAAAATACCTCTTTTATCACTTAGTAACGTCTTTAACGAAGAAGAAATTAGAAAGTTTGATGAAAGAATAAGAAAAGAAAATATTGAACCAGAATATATATGTGAATTAAAAATAGATGGACTTAGTATCAGTTTGACTTATGAACATGGATTATTAGTACGTGGTGCAACTAGAGGAGATGGAGTAGTAGGAGAAGATATCACTAATAATGTTAAGACTATTAAAGCTATTCCTTTAAAAATTAATAAAGATATTGATATTGAGGTCCGTGGGGAAATATTTATTAGTAAGAAAGAATTTAATAAAATAAATGAACAAAGAGAAAAGGATGGATTACCGCTATTTCAAAACTGTCGTAATCTAGCAGCAGGATCGGTAAGGCAACTTGATTCTAGTGTAACATCATCAAGGAAGTTAGATAATTTTATTTATCATTTACCAAACCCACTAGATTATGGTATTAAAACTCATGAAGAAGCATTAGAATTTATGAGAAGTTTAGGATTTAAAGTTAATCCAAAAAGAAAATTCTGTCATAATGTTAATGAAGTATTAGAGTTTATTGAAGAAATAACTAAAATTAGACAAGATTTACCTTATGATATCGATGGTATTGTTATTAAAGTTAATGATATAAATGAGCAAAATAGTTTGGGAAGAACAATTAAATATCCTAAGTGGGCAACGGCTTATAAATTTCCACCAGAAGAAGTTACAACCAGATTAAAAGATATTATTTTCACTGTTGGAAGAACTGGTAAGATAACTCCGAATGCAGTACTTGAGCCTGTAAAAGTAGCAGGTTCTACTATCTCACGTGCAACGCTTCACAATGAGGATTTTGTTAAAGAAAAAGATATTAGAGTAGGAGATATAATTTCTATTAGAAAAGCAGGAGATGTTATTCCTGAAGTTGTAGAAGTTAAATTTGATCGCCGTGATACATTACTTGATAAATTTGAAATGATTGATAAATGCCCAATTTGTGGTAGTGAGTTAAAAAGGGTAGAAGGAGAAGCTAATCACTATTGTCCAAATACTAGTTGTCCGGCGAGAAATATTGAGTCTCTTATTCATTTTGTTAGTAGAAAAGCAATGAATATTGATGGACTAGGTGAACGAATAGTTGAAGATTTATTTAATTATGGATATCTTAATGACATAATTAGCATTTATAACCTAAAAAATCATCGTGAACTTTTAATGGAACTTGAAGGATTTGGTCCAAAAAGTATCGATAATTTATTAATCTCCATTGAAGATAGTAAAAATAGATCTTTAGAAAAATTATTATTTGCCTTAGGAATTAGACATGTTGGCGAAAAATGTGCTAAAATATTAGCATTAAGATATAGAACTATGGATAACTTAATAGGAGCATCTTATGATGAATTAAATGCTATAAGAGACGTAGGAGACGTCATTGCTTTATCGATTTGTGAATACTTTAAAGATGAAAAAAATATTAAGCTTATTAATGATTTAAAAGATATTGGTGTTAATATGACATACTTAGGAGAAGAAGTAAAAGAAAGTGAGAATTTTAGTAATAAAAAGTTTGTTATCACTGGTACTATTAGTTTTATGGGAAGAGATGAATTAAAAGAAAAAATAGAATTATTAGGTGGTGCTTGTTCTGAAAGTGTTAGTAAGAAAACTAATGTTGTCATAGTTGGAGAAAATCCAGGGAGTAAGTATGATAAAGCTATAGAATTAGGAATAGAAATTTGGAACGAAGATATTCTTAAGGAAAAGTTGGAGGTATAAATGAATAATAAAGGTATAACATTAATTGAGATGATCGGGGTTTTTATGATAATGATAATTATTTTATTATTAGCATTACCAAGTATTAGACATGCAGTAGATAAAACAAGAGATGATAAATATAAAAATTATGAAGACCTTTTGAAAATGAATATGAATCTGTATGTTCATGATAGACTAGAAGGCTTAACATTTAATGGAGGATATTTACCTCTAACACTAAATAATCTAAAAGAAGTTAATCCTGATATTAATCTTGGTGTTTGTAGTGTTAATAACTTATATGTTCGTCAAATAAGTACTTGTGTTAATTGCCCAAATGAAAACCCAATATATAATTATACATATGATTATTGCGTTAATATAACTTGTACTGATGGAACGGAAGTATATAATTCTCCAAGAAGTTGTGTTGTTCCTTAAAATAAAAAAATTATTGCTAAGCAATAATTTTTTATTTATATTAAAATTCTCTATATAATCCAACAACTTTTCCCAAAATTGTACAATTCTTTAAAATAATAGGTGCCATATAATCATTCTCTGGCTGTAATCTAATATAATCTTTTTCTTTAAAAAATCTTTTTACTGTAACTTCATTTTCGTCAGTCATTGCTACTACTATCTCACCATTATTAGCAGTGTTTTGTCTTTGAACAACAATTACGTCATTATCATAGATACCAACATTAATCATACTTTCACCACTAACTCTTAAAGTAAATACTTCTTTTCTCTTCGGAATTAAAAATGCTGGTATATCAATATATTGATCTGGCATTTCGATAGCTTCAATTGGACTACCGGCTGTAACTTTTCCTAATAGAGGTACAGTAGCAACAGAATCATTAGAATTTTTTAACTCATTAGGAACTAGTAATTCAAGTGTCCTATTTTTATTATTTCCCTTTTTTAGATATCCTTTATTGACTAAGTTAGTTAGATGAGTATGAATAGTAGCAGGTGAAGATAAGTTTACCATACTAGCTATTTCTCTAACTGTTGGTGGGTATCCGTTTTCTGCTTCAAATTTTTTTATGGCAGTCAAAATATCATTTTGTCTTTCTGTTAATTTTTCCATATTTCATCTCCTTACACCTTAATATTAACATAGTAATTTACGTTTGTCAAACAAAAGTTCGTTTTTATATTGACACGAATATTTGTTCGTGATATATTGGATGTGTTAGGAGGAAAAGATAATGAAAAAGGGTGATTTTAAAATATTTGTACTAATATATTTATTATTGATATCTATTTCCTTTGCTTTGATACAAACAGTAGATAAGTTAAGAATTGATAGTAATAAATATGTTATAACAATGAATAGATAAGATGATACTAATTGACAAAATTAGTATTTTTTTTTACAATATATATACAAGGGTTGGTGATATTGTATGTATCAAAACAAATTAAATCTTACTCCAAAAGAGATATTAGAAAAGGAGTTTAAAATTGATACTAGAGGTTATCGTTTAAAAGAAGTTGATCAATTTTTGGATTTAATAATCCATGACTATGAGACTTTGATAGAGATAATCAAAAAGCAAGAAAAAGAAAAAGATGAGTTGTCTGATGAGATATTACGTTTAAAACAGGAATTGAGAAACGCTAATATTAATGTAGAAATTGCAAAAGCTAGCGATAAGACTGTTTCTAATGTGGATTTATTAAAAAGAATTTCCAACCTTGAAAAAGTAATATATGGAAAAGATGACGAAGAATAATAATTTTTAGGTAAACGCTGTATACTTGTTATATAGAGGAAAGTCCATGCTCGCAAAAGCTGAGATGCTTTTAGTGTTTGTGCTTAGGGAAAAAATAACCTAAGGTAGAGAAATCTAACGGCGACATCTTACCTAAGTCAATTGATATGGTAAGAGTCATAAAGTGCCACAGTGACGATGCCTTTGGAAACGAAGGAGTGAAACGCGGTAAACCCCACAAGCGAGAAACCCAAATTTTGGTAGGGGAGTTTTGAAGAAGGAATCAAACGGATTCAAGAATTGCATTGCAATAGATAAATGTTTACCACCTTTTAGGTACAGAACATGGCTTATTAAGATTATTATTTAAGAAGGTTTAGGTGTTATAAATTGAAGGAACTTGGTGAAAAATTAAGATTAGCAAGAAATAATATTGGTATTTCAATCGATGAAGTAGCAAATGATTTAGAAATTGATAGAGTTTTATTGGATAATCTAGAAAATGGTAACTCTAAGGCATTTAAAGATATTGTTTCCTTAAAAGAAACAATTATTTCATATGCTAAATATTTGGGATTAGATCAAGAAAACTTATTAGATGATTTTAATGACTTTGTATTTTCATCAACTTCTAAAATATCAACAGAAGATATAAAAGAAGCAATGAAAAAAACCAAAGAAAAAGAAAAGAATAATAGGAAGATAAAATCACCATATACAATAGAAAAGAGAGATAATAAAGGAACAATTACACTTATAGTAAGTGGTATATTGATGGTGATGATACTAGTTATATTATATTTTGTTATAAGAACAAGAATGTTCGGTTAGGAGTATTGTATGAAATTAAATTTACCTACAAAATTATCTATTTCAAGAATATTAATAAGTGTTTTAATCATTATAATTGCTTTTTGCCCATTAGAGTTAATTGGAATAAATATTCCTAAATATTTAATTAAAAATATTACTATTGATATTAAATTTATGATAATTGGAGTATTATTTATTGTTGGAAGTATTACTGATTATTTAGATGGGAAAATTGCTAGAAAAAAGAAACTAATTACAGATTTTGGCAAGATGATTGATTCTATTGCTGATAAAATGTTAGTTAATTCTGTATTAATAATTCTAGCATGTTCAGGATTTATTAGTCCAATTGTACCAATAATTATTGTTTTAAGAGATATCTTTGTTGATTCTATTAAAATGGAAGCAGCTGCCAAAGGTAACGTTGTAGCAGCCATAAAATCAGGAAAGATTAAAACTGCTAGTTTAATGATTGGAATTACACTTATGTTTTTCTATAATTTACCATTTGAATTATGGGGAATAGGGGTAGCAGATTTCTTTATTTATTTTGGTACACTTATGAGTTTATATTCTATGTATGAATATTATCATTTAAATAAAAAATATTTTTTGCCTGAAAAATAAATTTTATAAACTTAAAGAAATATAAAAAACAATTTTCTCTCTAGGGGAAATTGTTTTTCTTAGCAAAAATTGGTAGACATTTTAACAAACAAATGTTCGAAAAAAGTATTGACAAGCATTTTATTAACTGCTAAAATTAAATCATGAGAGGAGAAAAATTATGAAAACAAATACAGTTGAAAAGGATAAAACATTAGATCAAGTAATTAGTGAAATAGAAAAACAATTTGGTAAGGGAGCAATTATGAAACTTGGTGAGAGCGCTCATATGGAAGTTGATGCAACACCATCTGGATCCCTTGCCTTAGATATAGCTCTAGGGGTTGGAGGATATCCAAAAGGAAGAATTATCGAAATATTTGGACCTGAATCAAGTGGTAAAACAACAGTAGCATTACACGCTATAGCAGAAGTTCAAAAACGTGGTGGAAGAGCAGCTTTTATTGATGCTGAACATGCTCTTGACCCAGTATATGCTAAAAATTTAGGAGTCAACATTAATGACTTATTATTATCACAACCAGATACAGGAGAACAAGCATTAGAAATATGTGATGCTCTAGTTAAAAGCGAGGCTGTTAATATTATTGTTATTGATTCAGTTGCAGCTTTAGTTCCTCAAGCTGAAATAGATGGGGAAATGGGAGATTCACATGTTGGATTACAGGCAAGACTTATGTCACAGGCTTTAAGAAAATTATCAGGAAATATTAGTAAAACTAAAACAACAGCCATCTTTATTAACCAATTACGTGAAAAAGTTGGAGTTATGTTTGGAAATCCAGAAACTACACCTGGAGGAAGAGCCCTTAAGTTCTACTCATCGATTAGGCTTGATGTAAGACGCGCTGAACAATTAAAAAATGGTGAAGCATTTGTGGGAAGCAGAACAGCAATCAAAGTTGTTAAAAATAAAGTTGCGCCACCATTTAAAAGTGCTATGGTTGACATTATTTATGGTGAAGGAATAAGTAAAGAAGCTGAACTTGTTGACTTAGCAGCAGAAGCAGGAATACTAGAAAAAAGTGGTGCATGGTATTCATATAAAGGTGAAAAAATTGGCCAAGGAAAAGATAATGTTCGCTTATATTTAAAGGAAAATAATAAATTAGCCCAAGAATTAGAAAAGCAAATTAGAGCAAAATATTTTACAAGCGAAAAAAAGGAAAATGTTAAAGAATAGATTTACTATTCTTTTTTCTTGCCCTTGACATCTTCTTCTTAAAAACTTACAATAAGAGTAGTGTTAGTAATTATAATTAATAAATTAATTAACATAAATTTTTAAAGTGGAGGAAAGAAAATGCCAAGTATACTTATCTCCATTTCATTGGTCATATTGGGCTTAGGTGTAGGAACTGGTGGTACAGTTTTAGTTTCTAAACTACACAAAAATAATACCGATAAAAAAGCTCAAGATTTGTTAGAAAAAGCTAAAAAAGAATCTGAAAAACTAAAAATGGATTATCTTTTAGAAGCCAAAGAGGAAGCTCATAAACATAAATTAGATGTTGAAAAAGAAATTAAAGAGAAAAAAGAAGAATTAAAAGAAAATGAAAATAGATTGCATCAAAGAGAACAAAACATGGATAAAAGAGATGAATTGTTTCAAAAAAGAGAGCAGCTATTAGATGAAAAAGAGCAAAAATTAGAATCAAAACAAAAACAAATCGAATTAGATCAAAAAGAAATGGAAAAAATTAAAGAACAACAAATAGATGAATTACAAAAAATCAGTGGTCTTAGTAGAGAAGAAGCTAAGAAAAGAGTTATGGAAAAAGTAGAAGAAACCATGACTAAAGAAATAGAAACGTATATTAAAGAAAAAGAAGATGAAGCAAAATTAACAGCAGATAAAAAAGCTCAAGAGTTAATGATTTTATCAATGCAAAAATATGCTTCAGATATTGTTAATGAACAGACAGTATCAACAATTGCACTTCCTAATGATGAAATGAAAGGAAGAATAATTGGTAGAGAAGGAAGAAACATAAGAACAATTGAAGGTATTACCGGGGTTGATTTAATAATTGATGATACACCTGAGGCAATTGTTATTTCTAGTTTTGATCCTTTAAGAAGAGAAATAGCGAAAATAACTATTGAAACTTTAATTAAAGATGGAAGAATTCATCCAACTAGAATTGAAGAATTATATGATAAGACAGTTAAAGAGATGAAATCTAAGATAATTGAATATGGTAATAATGCTTTATTCGATTTAGGAATAACTAAAGTAGATAATGAATTAATTGAGATATTAGGTAAATTACACTTTAGAACAAGTTATGGTCAAAATGCCTTAACTCATTCTATTGAAGTAGCACATTTAGCAGGTTTAATGGCCGCTGAAATGGGCGAAAATGTAGGGCTTGCTAAAAGAGCAGGATTATTCCATGATATTGGTAAGGCCATCGATCATGAGGTAGAAGGAAGCCATGTTGAAATTGGTAAAAATTTAGCTAAGAAATATCATGAACATCCAGTAGTAATTAATGCCATAGCATCACATCACAATGATGAAGCTGCAACAAGTGCAATTGCTATCTTAGTTCAAATAGCAGATAGTTTATCAGCCTCAAGACCTGGTGCTAGAAATGATTCATTAGAAAACTATCTACAAAGATTAGAACAACTTGAAAAGATGACTAATGGTATGAAAGGTATTGAAAAGAGTTATGCTGTTCAAGCTGGTAGAGAATTAAGAGTATTAGTAAAACCAGAAGAAGTTGATGATTTAACAGCTCATAAGATAGCTCGTGAAGTAAAAGAAAAGATTGAAAATGAAATGCAATATCCTGGTACTATCAAAGTAACAGTTATTCGTGAAACAAGAGCACAAGAAGAAGCGAGATAATTCATTTATCTCTTTTCTTTTTAAATAAAAAGACATATAATTGTCTTAGGAGGAAGAGTATGATAAAAGAATTTAAAGAATTTATTCAAAGAGGAAATGTTATCGATTTAGCAGTAGGTGTTATTATAGGAGCTGCTTTTGGAAAAATAGTAACTTCACTTGTTGATGATATTTTAATGCCTATAATTGGTATTATTCTTGGTAAAGTTGATTTTTCTAGTCTATCAGTAACAGTTGGAAGTGCCGTTATTAAATATGGTTCATTTATTCAAAACTTAATTGATTTCTTAATCGTTGCATTCTGTATCTTCTTAATTGTTAAACTTGTTAACAAGTTAACTAAAAAGAAAAAAGAGGAAAAGAAAGCTGAACCACCAGCACCTTCTAAAGAAGAAGTTCTATTAACTGAAATAAGAGATATCTTAAAGAAAAGAAAATAAAAAGAAGTTTCTACTTCTTTTTTTGTTTAGTTAAAATATTTTCCTTACGATTTAATAGTGGTGATATTGATTGTTTATTATTTAATGTATTTATGATATCTGCTAAATACTCTGAACAATCAACTCTATGTAACCAAGGTCTTTCAAAAGATTCATCCATATAAGTTAAATTAGTGGTATAAATCTCATCAAATAACTTTTCTTTATATGCTTTATCAAATCTTTCAATTCCTGATGTAAGAAGAGCAAATGTGGCAACTAAGAATACTTTATTAGCACCACGATCTTTTAATTCTTTAGAAACTTCAATAATTGAGTCGCCAGATGCAATCATATCGTCAACGACAATAGCGTTTTTATTATTTATTTTTTTACCCATATATTCATGAGCAATAATAGGATTTTTACCATCGACAATAGTAGAGAAGTCTCTTCTTTTATAAAACATACCAACATCGGTTCCTAAAACATCAGCAACATATTTAGCACGATCCATTGCTCCAGTATCAGGGCTGATTGTTAACCAATTTTTTATATCATTAAATTGATTTTTATTATCATTAACTAAAGATTCTAAAATAGAATAGGTAGGATAGAAGTTTTCAAAAGGCATACAAGGAATGGCATTTTGAATATTAGGATCATGAGCATCAAAAGTAATTATTTCACTGACTCCTAAGGCTTCTAATTCTTGAAGAGCCATTGCACAGTCAAGGGATTCTCTCCCTTTTCTTCGATGTTGTCTTGATGAATATAAAAGGGGCATTACAACATTTATAGATTCACTGTGACCTTTCATCGCAGATATTGTCCTTTTAATATCTTGAAAATGATCATCAGGACTCATATATGTCATACGCCCATGCATTACATATGTACAATTATAATTACCTACATCAGAAATAATAAAAACATCTTTATCTCTTATAGTTTCATTAATAGATATTTTTCCTTCGCCATTAGCGAATCTTACTTCTTTAATTGGAACAATAAAACTTTCATTAGTATTTCTTTTTAACATTAGATGTTTATCAACCATATCTCCTAATAATTTAGCATTGCTTAAAACAATTAACTTTAGATTATTTACTTCCATTTTTACTACCTTTATCCTTCTTTTTTTCTTTAATTTCTTTATTAAATTGTTTTCTCTTTTTCTCTTTTCTAATCTTATAAACTATGAAGTAAATAACTATTATAAAAATCAATACTACTAATATTATAGGAGCTTCTTTGTAATCATCATTGTTACTCCAAATATTTAAACTATTTCTTTTAGCAACCGATTCACTTTGCTTTAATCTATCTATATATTTATAATCTCCATATAAGTAGGTAACTTCTGCCCAACCATTTCTAACTATTTCATCTTGAAGTAATCTATCATCAACAAATATCCAAACTAAATGACGCTCATATTTATCTTTTTCTAAAGCATTATCATCATATTCAATTTCAATTTTCTTGGCATATTTCAATTTATTACAAGTAAATTCACTAGCTTCCTTACCAAATGGTTCTTCTTGTTCACCAACTTCTGGTGCATCAATTGCTAAAAATCTAACTTTTATTTCTTTTTCATCTTTGATTAACCATGCTGTATCACCATCAACACATTTAGAGAATTTAACTTCTATTTTCTCACTTGCATAGACATTAAATGAAACAAAAAACAACAATAAAATAAAAATTATTCTTTTCATATAGTACTCCTAGTTTATTATCAATACAATTATAGCATGATATAAAAAAATTAAAAACTTATTTGATATTTTTTGTCAAAAAATGTTAAAGTGATGAATTTTTTCTTGCTTGTTGCTAGTAGTAATTGTATAATGTTGTTGTAATATAGGGGATAAGATAAGGAGAAAGAAGTATGCAAGAAAATAATATGATGCAAAATAATAACAATGTGAATATGCCAACTTATGCAAATAATTATGGACAAAATAGTCCAAAATCTAATAAAGGATTAATTATAATTCTTATATTATTAGTCTTGGGTTTCGCTGGATATATAGTTTATGATAAAGTTATTAATAAACCAACTGATGTCGAAGTAGATACAAATAATCCAGTTGGTGGAAAAGATGCAGAAACAACTGTGAAACTAGATGATCAAGAGGAGGCAGAGACTCCAGTTGGAGAGACTGCACCATCAAGTGCACCATTAAATGCAAGTTTTAAAACTAGTGAGGCTTGTGCTGATAAAACAAGTGATATGTTTATTGAGACTGGGATATATTTTAAACCTGCTAAAACTTTATCTGTAAATAGAACTAGTCTTGTTAAATCTAGTTATGCGTTACAACAAGCTGTTTATTGCTATGATGAGGAATGTGCTGTAAAAGAGTCAGACTTGTTAGAAACATATAAGGAAACTGCCGAAATGCGAAAGCAAGACACTACCAAGACAAGTGATTTCTATGATTTGAAAGTGACAATTGAAAATGGTGTTGCAACTGCATATCTTCGTAATTATGAAAATTCAAATATGGTTAATGCTGTTAAATTAGATGTCCAAAATGTTAAAGGAGTTAAAGCAACTTTTGATTGTGCTGGGGATGGACCTTATGGAATTTTAGTTTTAGATGGCAGTAATAACTTGTACATGTATACTATAAATAGTTCAAATGATAGATATACATTGAATGCTAAAAAGTTAATTTATAAAAATGTTAAAGACTATGAATTTGTTACTGCAACAGGTGATATATTTCCTCTTTATGATGGATGTTGGTGGGAAAGATTAGGAGTTCATACATTAGATGGTAAATCATTATTATTAGATTTCAATGATGAAATAGTTACTGCTGTGAATCTAAATAGTGTTAGTGAACTAACTGCATATATGGATACAGGTATTAATGTTGGAGAGCATGTATATGTTTCTAGTGATAGTAAGCGTACATATCAAAAATACAATGGTAAAGAAATAAAAGTAAAGGGTTTATTTGTTCAAAATGCTAAGCAAAAGAATGACAATTATGATTATAAGGCTACAATTCATTTAGTTACTGAAAATAATGAACATTTATACTTTAGATATGATGATTGTGAACATAAATATAGACCATACACTAATGGTAAAGTAAAGAGTCTAACATATGATACTAATAGAAAGAAAGCTATTATGACATATACTGACGGTAATAAAGTTGAATTTGATTATAGTGATAAAATAGAATTTTAAGTCCTTAGGGACTTTTTTGTGTCAATAAAACGTAAAATTATTTGTCAATGATTGACAAATAATTTTATAATGTTATAATCCAATTAGAATAGCAACGAGTTTGCTAATCAAATATTTAAAGTAAGGGTGAAAAAATGAAAAAAACTAGTAAAGTTGTAAAAAAGAAAACAAGTAAAAAAACTAACAAAGTCTCATTAATGATTGGTATAGTGGTAGCTATATTAATAGTATTAGGGGTTGGAGGATATTTTTTAGGTAATAGGGTGCCATTGGGTGGAAGTTTTAATGCTTCAACCAAAGCAGAAAAAATAAGGGTTGCTGGAATTAAATTTCCTAGTCCAAATAATGAAGTAGCGGTTGGATATACTTTAACTTTACCGGTAAATATACAGCCAAGTAATGCTAGTAATCAAAAAATATCATGTAAAAGTAGTAATAAAAAAATTGCTAAAGTAGATGCAGATGGCACAAATTGTATAGTAACTGGAGTAGCAACAGGGACAGTAACTATAACAGCAACAACAAGAGATAATAAGAATGCAATAGCTAATAGTACAGTAAGGGTAACAAATTTTAAGTTTGAAAGTAAAAATTATACAGTTGCGAAAGGTTCGTCTTTAACATTAATGACAGAGGCAATAAATACTACAGTAAATAGAACTATAAAATGTACAAGTAGTAACACAAGTATTGCAACAGCAACTAATTCTGGTACAAATTGCGTAGTAAAAGGAGTAAAAGCTGGAAGTGTAAAAATTACAGGTACATCAAATAGTGGTGAAATTGTCACTACTAATGTAACTATTCAGAATCAAATAAAGAAAGAGAGTGTTAAATTTGCAACATTTAATATAGGATATTTTTCAGGAGGGTCAGCTAAGGCAGGAAGTGGTAAAGCACCTGAGGTAATTGCAACTTGGATGAAAAACAATAAAATAGATATTGTCGGATTACAAGAGGCTAGAGATCAAACGAAAAATACTGATCCTAGTAACCCCAAATGTAAATATAGTCCTAGTAATATAAAGACTCTTGCTGAGGGGGTAACTGGTGTTAAGAAAGAGTTAAAACAATTTCCCAATTATTTGAAAATATCATGCTCTAGTAATAATATGGATGCCATTATATCTAAAAGGGCGTTTTACACAGAACACGTACAAAATATTGGATATGGAAGAGTTTTGACTAGAGTAGTAGTAAATATCAATGGTGTAAATATTTCGTTCTATAATTCACATCTCGGATTGGATAGCAAACAGAACGAAAAACATTTTAAGAAAATTGCTGAAATTGTTAAATCAGATACAAATCCTGTAATTATTACAGCAGATTGGAATAATATTAGTAGAGGAATGTTTGAAAAATATTTTGTTAATTCAAATATGAATTTTAAAATAGCAGCATATGATAATAGTAAAAACAACATGTGGAACAAACAAAGTTATTGCGATGCTATTTTAGTTAATCCAAAAGGACATATTGATATTGGGTCAGCTCAAGTTCTTGCAGCATATAATGTATATTCAGATCATAATATGGTAGCAGTAACTTTGAGTATATATTAATTTTGTAAGAAGTATATTAAAAAGGAATGAATTATATGATTCATTCCTTTTTCTAATAAAAAAACATCTTTCGATGTTTTAATTACTAATGGTCGGGAAGACAGGATTTGAACCTGCAACCCTTTGGTCCCAAACCAAATGCTCTACCAAGTTGAGCCACTTCCCGATTGCGTAATTAATTTTAACATTATTATTGAAATTTAGCAAGAGTAAATTGAAAATTTGTGATTTTTTTATTATTGTTATTATTTATTCGTTGTATTATAATTATATTCAGGATGGTGAGATATGAAAACCAGAATTATAAGTGGAATTGTTATGGCACTAGGAGTAGGGACACTTTTATATTTAGGCGGAACCTACTGGGTAATATTTATGTCTTTGTTATCTTTAGTTGCCGTTTGGGAATTTATTAATATGCGAAAAACTAAGAAAGATTTTCCATTACTTATGAAAATAATAACTTATCTAGCAGTTTTGGGATTAGTTATTTATAGTGCAATTAATAAAAGTGGAACATTTAATTTTAATTATGGAATATTAGCGGGATTTTTCATTATATTTTTATTACCAATAGTATTTATTAATGATAATGACAAATATAATGTAGTAGATGCTTTCTTCTTAATGGGGACAGCTTTATTCTTAGGAATAGCTTTAAGTTTTGGTGTCACATTAAGAAATTTGGATATTGTTTATATAATTTATTTAGTATTAATTACAGTATTAACAGATACATTTGCCTATGTTACAGGTAACTTAGTTGGAACACGCAAATTATGTGAAAAAATATCACCAAATAAAACAATCGAAGGAGTGGTTGGTGGATTATTTATGGGAACAGTTATTCCTTCAATCTATTACTTAACTATTGTTAATCAACATATAAATGTTTTTTTACTAGTTGGAATAACCTTAATTTTATCTTTGGTTGGACAATGTGGAGATTTATTGTTTTCTAGCGTAAAACGTTATTATGGTAAAAAAGATTATTCTGATATTATACCTGGACATGGTGGAGTATTAGATAGATTAGATAGCATTATTTTTGTTGTATTGGCATTTGCAATTGTGATGCAAATTATATAAAGGAGAAATTTTATGACATTAATATTATTTATACTTATTTTAGGGGCTACGGTTTTAGTTCATGAGTTTGGACATTACATATTTGCAAGAATAACTGGTGTTCATGTTTATGAATTTGCAATTGGTATGGGTCCTAAAATATTTAGTAAAGAATCCAAGAAAACAGGAATTTGTTATTCTTTAAGAGCGATTCCTATTGGTGGATTTGTTCAACTAGCAGGAGAAGAAGTTGAAACTAAGGAAGTTAGGAAGAAATATGCTGGCAAGATGTTACAAGATAAAACAGTATTTCAAAGATTCCTTATTATGTTTTTTGGAGCGGGGAATAATTTTATATTCGCATTAATTATTTGTTTTGTGCTAGCAATCTTTTTTGGAACAAACCCTTATAAACCTATAATTGATGTTCCAAATGAAGGAGATCCTATGTACGTAGCAGGATTAAGAACAGGAGACTTAATTACCAAAATTGGAAATGATAAAGTTAAGTATTTTGATGATGCTAGACTTCTTGTTACTGTGCATTGTAATGACCAAATAAAAAGAATTGCCAAAGGAAAAGATATTACTGGATTAAAATTCACAGTAAAGAGAGACGGCAAATATAGTACATATACTGTTGTACCTAATATTTTAGAAAAAGAGGGAGTTAAAAGTTGTTTATATGGCTTTTCTATCAATCAAGATAAAAAACCAGGTATCATACCATATAGTTTTGCAACGTTTACTAAATATTTTAAACAGATGTTCTTAACTCTTAAACTTTTATTTACTGGTAAAGCAGGAGTAAAGGATTTAAGTGGACCTGTTGGTATATATAATGTAGTAGGACAAGCTAGAAAGTTTGGTGTTGCATCACTTCTAGAATTAGTTGTTTTGCTTAATGTTAATGTAGGATTTATTAATTTACTTCCTTTTCCAGCATTTGATGGAGGACATTTATTGTTCCTAATCATTGAAAAGATAAAAGGTTCGCCAGTAGATCCAAAAGTAGAAAATACTATTCATACTATAGGATTTGTATTATTAATATTATTGATTATTTATGTCACCTTTAATGACATTTTGCGAATTTTTGTAAAGAACCATTAGGTTCTTTTTATTTTGTCGGGAATAATATTAGTAGGAGGTGATAATAATGTTAAAAAAGTATCCTATTGTATTACAGGAGAATAAAAATGATTGTGGCGTTGCATCACTTTTGATGATATTTAATTACCATGGAATTGATATATCATATGAAAAAGTTAAAAGAATGGTAGGCTCTACGGAAAATGGAACTAATGCTTTAAAAATAATTAAGGCATCTACTAAAGTTGGATTAAAGGCTTTAGGAGTATCTGGTGAAATTGAGAATATTAAAAAATTTCCTGTTATAGCCCATCTTATCTTGGAGAACAATTTTGCCCATTTTGTAGTCATTTATGATATTGATTATAAAAATAATACTATTTTGATAGGAGATCCTGATAAAGGACTTATTACTAGTGATATTAATGAGTTTAAGAAAAAATCTTCTAAAATATTTCTAATATTTGAAAATAAAAATAGCCATAAAATAAAAAATAAACGTCTTAATAAATTCCTATTTAAACTGGTAAAAGAGAATAAAAGTAATTTAGTTAAATCTTTAGTACTATCATTAATAGTTATTATAATATCCTTAATACAAAGTTTATATGTTAAAAAAATGTTAGAAAATATCAATAATTCTAATTATCTTTATCTCATTACTTTCATTTTTTTAAATATAATGCTCTTTAAGAATGTCTTAACTTATTTTAAGAATAAAATAGTTGATAACTTAAATCTTGGCATTGATATAAAACTAAATAGAGATACTTATAAACATTTATTTAAACTTCCTTACCAATATTTAAATAGTAAAGAAGAAGGAGATTTATTTACAATTATTAATGATTTATCTGATTTCAAAGATAGTATAGTTAGAGTATTATTTTCTTATATCATCGATCTATTAATGATTGTTTCGATAGTAGTTTTCTTATCTTTTATTAACATAATTTTTGTTCTATATATTTTATTCATTAGTTTTATAATGATTGGATTAGCCTTTCTATATAATAATTCATTCTATAATATGTTTTTACTAATTAAAAGGAAAAGCATATTATCAACTTCCTATCTTTTAGAATTACTATCTTCAACAGAAACAATTAAAAACTTAAATATTTATGATAAAGTATCCAGTAAATTAAATGAAAAGTATTTGGATTATACTAAAAAATTAAGAGAATATAATTTGTTCTATAATAAATTTGAATTAATAAAATCATTAATCAACGATACTATGTTTATTATTAGCATATTATTTTCATCTATTCTTACGTATAAAGGAATATTATCTATTTATGATTTAATACTATTTGAAAGTGTTTTTTATACCTTTAATAGCAGTTTAACTGATTTATTAGATAATATTATAATATCTAAGAATTATGAGGTTGGTATCAATAGAGTTTTAGATTTATATGAAATAAAAGAAGAAAAAGATTTAAAAGATAAAATAACTTCATTTAAGAACATCAATATTTCTAATTTAGATTTTTCTTATGATAATAAAAAAATATTCAGTAATTTAAATTTAAAAATAAAACGTGGTGAGAAGATTCTCTTTGTTGGTAAATCGGGTAGTGGGAAAACTACACTTATCCATCTTTTACTGAAATATTGTAATAATTATCAAGGAAAAATTGAATTTGATGGAGTTAATTTAAAGAAAATAGATTCATTTAGTGTTAGAGATACAATTGGATATGTATCACAAAATGAAAAATTATATAATGATACAATTTATAATAATTTAACAGTTAATGGTACATATATTAACAATATCGATGAAGTCTGTAATATATCTAAAGTAAATGAACTTCTAAAAAATAAAAATATTACTATGGATTATTATCTTGATAAAGAGTCTTCTAATCTAAGTGGAGGAGAGAAGAAAAGACTAATGCTAGCAAGAGTATTATTAAAAAATAATAGTATTTTGATTTTGGATGAAGTATTTAATGAGATTGATATCAAAATGGAAAAAGAAATATTGGAGAACTTGTTTAAAGCATATAAAAACAAAACTATAATTGTAATAAGTCACCGTGATACTAACTATAAACTATTTGATAAATATTGGAAAATAAACAATTATAAAATAATGGAAGGAGAGAGTTATGAAAACATTAAATGAAATTGAATTAAAAGAGATTAATGGAGGAGCTGGTATATCTTATGCAGTATTAAAAGCATTACTTATTGCCGGGGGAGTAATATTTGGAATTGGGGTGATTGATGGATATGTTAGACCACTTAGATGCAGATAGACTTTATGTTTTAGAAAATAGTTGCTTAGTAAATGTTGTTGGTGGTAAAGGAATAACAGCATCTCTTATTCAAGCAGTTACCAAGGCTTCTAATACTTTATTAGAATTAGGAAGATCCTTTGGTTCTAGTATAAGAAGATTAACTTATAAAAAGCTATGTCCAGTATACTAATCTACATAAGAGAAACTTTCTTAATACTATTTACTTTAATGGTTTCTTATATTATGTTTAATGCTTTATTTAATTTAGGAATTTATTTAGGAACAACCCTTAGAACAAGTGGTTGCATATAAAAGCAAGTTTAACTTGCTTTTATAATTGACAAAAATAAAAAACTATACTAAAATTAGTTCATAAAACGAAGAAGAAAGAAGTAATAAAAAGAGTGATTATAGAGAGTTAGTGGTTGGTGAAAACTAATATTATCTTTTTATGAATAACATTTGGAGTGCTCAAAGAATTAAGTAGACTGAGCCGGATAATAACCGTTATTATTAGAGTATAAATTAAGGTGGTACCACGAACAATTCGTCCTTTGAGGTAACCATCTTTTTATTTTAGGAGGAAGATATGAAAAAAGATTTAAAAGAAATATTTGAACAAGATTTAATAGGGCAAGAAGTAATTGTTGAAGGATGGATTAAGAATCATCGTAAACAAAAAGAGTTTGGTTTTATTGATTTTTCCGATGGAACTTGTTTTAAAAAATTACAAATTATTTATACAAATGAATTAGAAGATTTTGAAAAGTATCAAAAACTTCATATTGGTAGTGCTATAAGAGTAATGGGGAAAATAATTAAGTCTGTTGGAGCAGGTCAAGACTTTGAATTAAGTGCTAAAGAAATAACTTTACTTGGAGATTGTCCTGAGGATTATCCAATTCAACCAAAACCACATTCTCGTGAGTTTTTAAGAGAACTTGCTTATTTAAGGCCACGCGCAAACTTATTTCAAGCAGTTTTCAAAGTAAGAAGTGTAGCTGCTATGGCAATCCATGAATATTTTCAACAAAACGGTTATGTTTATTTTCATGCTCCAATATTAACAGCAGCTGATTGTGAAGGAGCAGGGGAAGTATTCCAAGTTACTACCTTAGATTTAGATAAAGTAGCCAAAAGTGGAAAGGTTGATTATGATAAAGATTTCTTTGGTAAACAGGCTTCATTAACCGTATCCGGTCAATTGCATGGTGAAACATATGCTTTAGCATATAAAAAGATTTATACTTTTGGTCCAACCTTTAGAGCCGAAAACTCTAATACTAAGACTCATGCTAGTGAGTTTTGGATGATTGAACCAGAGATAGCTTTCTGTGATTTAAATGGTGATATGGACATTATGGAAGATATGCTTAAATATGTTGTTAAATATGTACTAGACAAATGCAAAGATGAAATGGAGTTTTTTGATAAATTTGTAGAAAAAGGTTTGCTTGATAAATTAAATAAATTAGTAAATTCTTCATTTGTGAGAATAACTCATCATGATGTAATTGAGTTACTACAAAAAGCCAATGTTAAGTGGGAATTTGAACCAAAACAAGGTGAAGATATTGCTAGAGAACATGAAAAGTATTTAACAGAATACTTTAATGGTCCAGTATTTGTAACTGATTGGCCAAAAGATATTAAAGCTTTCTATATGAAACAAAATCCAGATGGTAAGACAGTTGCTGCAGTTGACTTAGAAGTACCAGGAGCAGGAGAACTTATGGGTGGATCACAGCGTGAAGAAGATTACGATAAATTAAAAGCGCGTATGGAAGAACTTGGTATGGATATAGATTCAATGGATTGGTATATGAACCTAAGAAAATTTGGAGGATGTGTTCACTCTGGATTTGGCCTTGGTTTTGAAAGATTACTTATTTACCTAACAGGTGTTGATAACATTCGTGATGTTATTCCTTATCCAAGAACTCCAAAATCAATAGATTTTTAAAAAAGTGTTGTTTTTTACCACATCTTTTGCTATAATTACCGTAGTATGTGTTATGAAAGGAGGGATCTAAAGTGACAGGAGTATCTGTAAAGAATGGAAATCTAGATAATGCTATTAAGCGTTGGAAACAAAAATCTTCACGTGATGGAATCCCTTCTGAAGTAAGAAAAAGAGAAGCGTATATGAAACCAGGAGTTAAAAGACGTCAAGCTAAACAAGAGGGTATTAAAAACGCTAGAAAAAGAGCAAAAAGAGAAAGATAGACTTTCTCTTTTAAATTAAGGAGGATTTATGAGTTTAAATGAACAATTAAAAAATGATTTAGTAGCTGCTATGAAAGCTCAAGATAAAGAGACTTTATCAGTTATTAGAAGTATTAAAGGAGCCCTTCAATTAGAATCAATTAATAGTGGCAAAGAAATTGATGATGAAATGTTTATAAGCGTTGTATCAAAACAAATTAAAATGCGTAAAGATTCAATTGCAGAATTTGAAAAAGCTAATAGACAAGACTTAGTTGATAGTTATCAGAAAGAAATAGATATTATGAAAAAATATATGCCTCAAGAATTAAGCGAAGAAGAAGTTTTGAAAATACTAGATGAAGCTATCGAAAAAGTAAAACCAACTTCTATGGCTCAAATGGGACTTATTATGAAAGAAGTATCTCCTAAATTAAAAGGTAGATTTGATATGAGCAAAGTAAGCAATATGATTAAGGAGAAATTAAACTTTTAAAAAAAACATACAATTTTGTATGTTCTTTTTTTTATTAACTAAAATATTCTTTTTATAGGTGATAAGATGTTTCGTAATTTAAGAAATTATGTTAAAGAAGACAAATATAAAATCAATATTATGGATGATTATGTTGATGTTTTGAATTATCAAAAAATTCTTGTTTTTGATGATAATAATATTGTTGTTGAATTAGATAAAAAGACTTTAACTATCAAAGGAACAAGTTTAATAATTAATAAACTCATGAATAACGAACTTTTGATTAAAGGAAATATTTGTCTTGTAGAAATAAGGTGAAAATATTATGGAAAACTATTATGTTTTAGAAATAAGTGGTAAGAATCTATATAGTTTTTTAAAGTATTTAAACAAACTGGGAATTAACGTTTTAAATATAAAATATTTTCCTAACAAAATACATATAACAACTAGTTATAATGATTACTTAAATGTTTTAAAAATAAAGACATCTTATCAAATCAAGTTGATAGATATTAGAGGAATTAAAAAAATAAATTTTATTTTTTACCATAATAAACTGTTTTTTTCTTATTTTCTTTGTAGTATTTTAATAATTATCTTCTTTTCTAATATCATATTTAAAATTAATTATATAGATGTTCCTGATGATTTAAAAACTATTATTAAAGAAGAATTAGATAAAAATGAAATAACTAAGTATTCTTTAAAAAAAAGTTATCATAGTCTTCAAACAGTTAAATCTAAAATAAAAAGCAATCATAATGACTTGATTGAATGGCTTGAAATTGAAGAAAAAGGTGTAACTTATAACATAAAAGTTATAAAAAGAATTAAGGATGACGTAAAGAATATCAAAGAACCAAGTCATATTGTTGCTAAGAAAAATGGATTTATTATATCCATCTTAGCATCTAGTGGAGAAGTATTAAAAGATCCTGGAGATTATGTTCATAAAGGTGATGTAATAGTAAGCGGAATTATTAAAAATAATGACAAAATTGTAGAAATAAAAAGAAGTGATGCTGATGTTTATGCTGAAACTTGGTATATAGTTAAAATAACTCATCCATTTACTTATTATAAAAGTGTTAATGACAATAATTATAAGAATTTTTATCATATTTCTATACTTGGAAAAAATATAAGACTTTATTCTAAAAAAAATAATTTTCATCTAATTAAGGAAAAAACTATAATTGATAATAATATTTTTAAATTAGTTAAAGAAAAGAGAAGTTTAATTAATAGAATTAAAGTTAAATATAGCGAAAATGAATTAGAACAAATAATTGAAACTTTAGCGTTAGAAAAAATAAAAGAAACAATTGGTGCTGATACCAAAATATTATTACAAAAGACTTTGAAAAAGAAGATAGAAGATGATAAAATGAATATAGAAGTATTTTTTAAAATTAAAGAAAATATAAAAGAAGAAAGAAAAATAGATTTAGAAAAGGAAAAATATGATTGATAATGTTCGTCGCATGTTTATGTCCATGATTAAAACATCTTGGCCAATGGTTTTGATATCAGTAGTTATATTGATGTCAATAAGAATTACATATCTTATTAAAAACAAAAAGAAATTTGTCTTGTATGAAGAAATCTTTTTGCTCTTTTTTGTGATGTATATTCTATGTCTCTTCCAAGTTGTTACTTTTCAAGATGTAAGTTGGAGTGGAAGTAATTTTATACCATTTAGAGAAATAATGAGATATAAAGTTGGAACTAAATTATTCTTTAGAAATATTTTTGGTAATGTGTTATTATTTATGCCATATGGATTCTTTACAGGTTATTATTTAAAAATAAGAAAGCCATGGATATCAATAATTTTAGTAATGGTAGCTTCTTTATCAATCGAAATAACACAATTAATAATAGGAAGAGTATTTGATGTGGATGATATTATGTTAAACTTAATTGGTGGTATATTAGGATTTTATGTTTACCATATTTTAGACTTAATTGAAGATATTATTCCTAAATATTTAAAAAAAGATTGGCTTATAAGTATAATTGTTATAATATTTATAGTTTTAATAGGAGTTGTTATATTTGTATGAAAGTAAATATTTATAATCAAAGTAATAAAGAATTAAAAAAAGAGATAAGTGAATTAAAAAAGTTTGTTAAGTTTTCAGTTAATGAATTAAATATTAAAGATTGCTACTTCAATATTATTTTTGTTAATAATGATTACATTAAGGACTTAAATAAAAACTATCGTAATATTGATAGAGAAACAGATGTAATTACATTCGCATTAGAAGATGATAAAACTGTTATTTCAAAGGTTAGAGTATTAGGGGATATTTATATTTCAATTGATAAAGCAATGTCTCAAGCAGAAGAATATGGGCATTCATTAAAAAGAGAAATATCCTTTTTAACAATTCATGGGATTTTACATTTATTAGGTTATGATCATATGAATGAAAAAGATGAAAAGAAAATGTTTAGTTTGCAAGATGAAATACTAAATAAAGCTGATATTAGGAGGTAAGTATGGAAGATAAATTAAGAGATGTTTTAACTAAGGCTTATGCACCATATTCTAACTATAAAGTGGGTGCAGTATTAGTTATGAAAAATGGTAAAGAATATACTGGCATTAACATAGAAAATGCATCATATGGGGCAACTGTTTGTGCTGAAAGAACAGCAATTTTTAAAGCTGTATCTGAAGGATATCGAAAAGGTGATTTTAAAGAATTATTTATCATGAATAGTAGTGATAAAATAGGAACTCCTTGTATGCTATGTCGTCAAGTATTTGTAGAATTTTTTGAAGAAGATTTAAATGTTACATGTTATAGTTTTGATGGAAAAAGCAAAACTTATAAAGTTAGCGAATTATGTACTTATCCATTTAATGAGGAAGATTTAAAATGAAAAGCGGTTTTGTCTCAATTGTAGGTCGACCTAATGTAGGTAAAAGCACTTTAATTAATAAAATATTAAATAAAAAGATTGCTATTACTTCAGATAAGGTTGGAACAACTAGAAATATTATTTATGGAATTTATAATGAAGAAAACTATCAAATTGTTTTTATAGATACACCTGGTATTCATAAAGCTGATAATAAACTTGGTGGTCTTTTAAATAAAAAAGCTTTTGCTATGGCAACAGATAATGAATTAGTACTTTTTTTAGTCGATATAGCCAGTGGATTTGGTAAGGGCGATATGAAGATACTAGATCATTTAAAAGAAGAGAATAAAGAGGTTATTTTGGTTTTAAATAAGATAGATTTAATTGATAAAAATAAATTGTTATTAGAAATTAGTAAATTAAAAGATTTATATGATTTTAAAGAAATAGTACCTATATCGTCTCTAACTGGGGATAATGTTAGTGATCTTATAAATTCTATTAAAAAGTATTTAAAGGATGATGTTAAATATTTTCCTGATGAGGTTTTAACTAACGTTAATGAAGATTTTATGATAGGGGAAATAATTCGTGAAAAAGTATTGCAAAATACTAAAGAAGAAGTTCCTCATTCTGTTACTTGTAGAACAGAACTAGTACAAAAGAAAAAAGGAGTATATCATATTAACGCTTTAATTATTGTTGATAGAGATAATTTAAAGAGCATAATTATAGGAAAAAATGGTCAAATGTTAAAGAAAATAGGAACAGAAGCACGAAGCGAATTAGAAGCTTACTTAAATGGAAAAGTATATCTAGAATTATTTGTAAAAACAATTAAAAATTGGCGTAATAGTGAATATTATTTAAAAGATTTAGGTTTTGATGAATTAGATAATTAGATTTTACTCATTATATTAATGGGTGATATATATGAATCAAAAATTACTATGGAAAATATTCAAAGAAACTGGAGATATTAGATATTATTTATTAATGAAGAATATTGAGAAGAAGTGATATTTTGAAAATAATAAAAGTTGAAGGAATAATTATTAATACTACTAACTATAGTGAAAGTAGTAAGATATTAAATGTTTATACTAAAGAATATGGACCTATTGGTATTATGTCTAAAGGATGCAGAAACTTAAAAAACAAGTTGAGAAGTGTATCTGATAAATTAGTATATGGTGATTTTAATATTTATTATAAGGAAAATGGATTATCGACTCTTATATCAGTTGATTTAAAAAATGAATTTACTGAAATAAAAAAAGACATAGTTAAAATAAGCTATGCTAATTATTTACTTGATTTAACTAACCAAATTTTGAAAGAAAACAAAACAAAAGATATGTATGATGATTTAGTTAGTGCATTGATTAAAATAAATGAGTCTTTAAATCCTTTAATTATTACCAATATTATAGAATTAAAATTTCTAGAATACTTGGGAGTTATGCCAATAATTGATTGCTGTGCAATATGTGGCAGTGATAAGAATATTGTTACTATTGATGGAGATGCTGGAGGATATATTTGCAAGAACTGCTATAAGAATGAAAAAATAGTTAAACCTAAGACTATAAAATTATTAAGAATGTTTTATTATGTTGATATATCAAAAATTAGTGAACTTAATATTGATGATGTAAATGTAAAAGAAATAGATGATTTTTTAGATAAATATTATGATAGATATACTGGATTATATTTGAAATCTAAAGAGATGTTAAACTATATTAATAAATACAAAAATTAAAAGAACCGAATGGTTCTTTTTATTTTTTTGTTTTAGCTGGACATATTGCAAATTGATCTTTATAGTTTTCCCAACTTTTTGGTAGAGTTATGTCCCCACCATAACATGTTCTATTAGCTGGATTATCAATATATTGTTGAATTTTAATTATTGCCCAATAGTGTCTATTATATAATTCTTCAAAAGAATATTTATGCATACCTGCAGGTGTAATGCTTTCATAAGTATAAACACCATCATTATTACCATCATTATCATCATCATAGAAGGCTAAAAATAAACGAACGTGACCTGTATTATTTTTGGGATTAGAAGTATGGATTTGGTCACCAATTTCTAAAGAGTTATACATGGCATAGGCTCTTTCTTTACTAGACATTTCTAAGCAGCCATTTCCTTCCCATTTACCACAGGCATTTACAAATTTAGCACAAGGTTTTCTGTTGCAAGAAGAGTAACTTCCTGGAGTATTTTCGGCAATAAAACCTGCATTATGCATTGACCATCCGACAAAAGCTGTACAGTCAAATCCGACGTATGAACCCTTACAATAAGTAGCTCTTTCAGAACCGGGAGTGGCCACAAAATTACCCATTTTTGGATTAATACCAAAGTAGTCATTATATCTAGCGGCAGCACAGTCTACATTACTTATATAAGGAATTTGGTAATTATAATTATTCCATAAATAACCGGTTATTGCTATAGCAGCTGTAGCAATCGCTTCTCTTGTGAAAAGACCTGTACTTTTAACAGATTCAGCAATAAAGTCATCATAATTGCTTATAGCATCATTTTTACTTGCTAAAAGGCTAGATATTGGAGTACTTAACTGATTTTCTCTAGCACCAGCGATAGGTGCAGTATTATATAAATCAAGATATGAGAATGAGAACTTTTTACTAGGGCTAATATTGTTTTGAGTATCTTTTACAAATACATAATATGTTCCTGGAACTTTAGCGGATTTAAATGTAGTTCCACTTTTTTCAACCCAAGTCATCTCTTTTCCTGTTGGTTTTTTATCTTCTTTCGAAAAATAGTAACCAACAATATCATATTTATTCTTCTTGGCATTGATTGTTACCACACCAGCTTTTTGTTCAATTGATGTTATAGTAGGATAGGGAGGAGTAGTATCAATGTTTTTAACAGTTACGCTATAAACCTCACTATTATTATTTGTATCATAAATGACAAAATCATATGTTCCATTTTTATATACAGTATAATTAACTTCTTTATTTTTACTTTCACTTTTGTCTGGTAATACTGTATTTTTATATCCATTTCCACTTATTGCAACAGTTATAGTAACACTTTTTTTAGTTGTTGTACTAGGATCTAATTTGTGAGTAATATTTAAGTCAATATTATTATTTTCATTTACTATTATTGTTCTTTCTTCTTTAGTACTTTTACCTCTTGAATTGGTAACACTATAAATTAATTTATATGTCCCTAATTCATTAGTATTAACCTTACCAGTAACTTTTACTTTATCTGTTATATTTCCATCTTTCTCATCTATAGCTTTATATCCTTGTTCACTATAAATACTTCCCTTTGGTATTGCTCTTGTTTTTTCACCTAATAAAGTAAGTACGGGGACATTGCCAACAACATCTTCGGCTATTACAATTCTCTTTAATTCTCCAATATATTTACCATTGTTAGTAATGGAATAAGTAACAATATTTAAGCCATCATCAATATCATCACCTTTAATATTTACTTTATAATTATCATCATTTCTATATCCTAACTCATGATAAGTGCTGTTACTTATTATATATGGGTTACTACCAACTAACTCTACCTTTTTATCTTTATTATCATTAATAATTTGTTCAATTGAAGGAGATTTATAATTATCACAAATTAGATATGGATAATAATTATCTTTATCTTTATAAACACCACTTAATACTTCACAATTTAATTTCTGATCTACTTTGATATTTAAATTATTAAGTGAAACATAGTAATTATCTTTTATATTATTGTTTTTAATATAATTTTGAGCATTAATAATCATTATTCTTTCAATATCTTTATACTTAATATTACTACTTGAATTTGGTTTAATAATTACTAGTAACAGAATAAAGATTAGAAGTACTATCCCCAAAATAATAATTACTTTTTTTTGGTTGTACCAAATATCCTTTAATTTGTCCTTAATGCTTATTTTATTAAACTCATTATTACTATAATAATTTTCATCTTCATTATACATACCATTCACCTATTTTATTATATCATATTATATCAAATAAAATAGTTTATTTTTTATAATTCATATGTTATAATTAGTTAGTCTTATTCTTGTATATAAATTTTAAGAAAGGAGTATTTATGAGTAAAATAAAAATTTTTGGTCTAGGTGGACTAAACGAAGATGGTAAAAACATGTATGTTGTTGAAGTAGACAAGGATGTTTTTATCTTTGATGCTGGTTTAAAGTATCCTAATGATGCGATGCTTGGAGTTGACTATATTATTCCTAAATTTGATTATATTGGTGAGAATTATAACCGTATTAAAGGAATATTTATATCTCATAGTCATGATGCCAATATGGGAGCATTACCAGATATTTTAGAAAAGTATCCGGATATTAATGTCTATGCAACTAAGTTTTCGATGGAAATATTAAAGGGTGAGTTAGAAAAGTATAATATAAAAGCAAATAATTTAAAGGAAATAAGACCACATTCTAAAATATCTTTTGATCATGATTTAGTTATTTTTCCAATTCAAATGACTCATGTCATGCCAGAAGTTGTGTCATATGTTTTATATACTAATGATGGAGCTATTGTCTATGCTACAGATTTCTTATTTGATTCAACTATGTTAGGACAGTACAAAACAGATATTGGGAAACTTGCTTATGTTGGTAAACAAGGAGTTTTATGTCTAATGTCTGAATCATTATATGCTGATAAAGTAGGGTATACTAGTCCAAAACAACGTATTTCAGATCATGTTTGGAATGTTTTAAGTAAGAATGAAAATCGTGTTATTATTACAGTTTTCCCTTCACATATTTACCATATTCAAGAAATATTTGATCAAGTAATGAAAACTGATCGTAAAGTTGTAATTATGTCTAAAGAATTACAAGATATTATAAAAAAATCAATTGATTTAGGCTCATTAGAAATAGATTTAAAGAGAATAGGGGATTTAAAGAACCTAGATGATCCTAATGCGGTTGTATTAGTAGCAGATAGTAAAGAGAAAAACTTTTCAGCCTTAGAAAAAATAATTAATAATTATGACAAATATATAACCTTAAAAAAGACAGACACTATTTTCATTACAGAGTTAGTTAATGCATATAATGAAAAGAAGTTTGCTAAGATTTTAGATGATATTGCAAGGCTTGATATCAATGTTTATTCCTTACCAAAGAATAAGAGTTTATCACATCATGCATCACAAGAAGATTTGTTGATGTTACTTAATTTAATGAATCCTAAGTATTATTTTCCAATTAAAGGAGAATATCGTTTACAATACATGAATGCATCAATTGCTGAATCTGCGGGATTTAATAAAGATAATATTATTTTAAAATTGAATGGTGATGTTGCATTATTTGAAAATGGTAAACTAGTAGATAATTATGAAAAAGTACCAGTTGATAGCATTGTTATTGATGGTAAAAATGCTGATGATTTAGGAGAACTTGTTTTAAAAGATCGAAATATGTTATCTAAAAATGGTATTGTTGTAGTGACTGTTACTTTAGATAAAAAATCTAAAAAAGTATTAGCAGGACCACAAATATTTACAAGAGGATTTATCTATGTTAAAGAAAGCCAAGAACTATTAAATAAGAGTAGTGATATTTGTTTAGAAATATTAGATGAAATAGTAAAAGAAAAGACTAAAGTTGATTATCAAAAAGTAAAAAATGAAATAAGAGATAAATTAGGTAACTATTTTGTAAAAGAAACTGGTTCTAATCCAATGATTATAAGTGTTATTCAAGAACTATAGTTTTAGAGGTTTTTGTTGACATTAAAAGAGTTATCATATATAATCTTATTTAGTTTGAAAGGAGCGGTTAGATTATGGCAGTTAAATTAAGATTAAAAAGAATGGGTGCTATTAGAAGACCATCATATCGTATAGTTGCTACTGATTCAAGAACACCTAGAGATGGTAGTTATTTAGAACAAATTGGTTTTTATAACCCACTTACAAATCCAGCAGAAGTAAAAATTGATGAAGAATTAGCATTAAAATGGTTAAGAACAGGTGCTATTCCATCTGATACTGTAAAAGATTTATTTAGTAAATCTGGAATAATGAAAAAATTCCATGAAGAAAGAATGGGAAAATAATTATGGATTTAATTAGTTTTACTGAATCTTTAGTTAAGTCAATCGTTAACGATAGTGAAATGGTAACAGTTAAAGAGTTTCCTACGGATGACGATAATTCTATTCTAATTCAAGTTATTGTTTCTAGCGATGACATTGGAAAAATAATTGGTAAGAATGGTAAAGTAATTAATGCTATTAAAACACTAGTACAAGCTAGTAGTTATATAAAAGATAATAAAAATGTAAAAATAAATGTCGATAATTTTTAAGAGCTAAGGCTCTTTTTTTGTTTAATTATTTTTTACTTTGTGTTATAATTTCTTTAGAATAGGTGATTGTATGTTAGGAAATATTATTGAAATTGATGATAACTTAATTAAAATAAAAATTAATTTTGATATAAATTCTCAAGGTAGTCTAATGAATTTAAATGTCATTTTTGTGGATGGAAATTCTAGATTTGTTGGTGAAATAATTGGTATCAAAAATGATAATATGATTATTACTTTGTTAGGTGAAATAGTAGGAGAAACATTCTTTTTATCAACATTGAAAAAGCCGTCATTTAAAGCTATACCAAGATTAATTAAACCAGAAGAACTTGGTTACTTATATGGTGGAAATGAGATGCAAAATGAAAAGTTTTATATTGGGAAGTCTGCTTTATATTCAAATTATAAACTTTATGCTGGATTAAATTCACTTTTTAGTAATCACTTTGCAATCTTAGGTAATACTGGTAGTGGTAAAAGTTTTACTGTTGCCAGAATTATTCAAAATTTATTTACTAATCCTAAGTTTCCTAATAAATCAAACATTTTTATTTTTGATGCTTATGGGGAATATAATCATGCATTTGAAGAATTTAATAAAGTAGTACCTAGTTTTAAATATAAAAAATATACAACTGCTACAGATTATCCTGATGGTGATATTTTAAAAATACCACTTTGTTTATTAGATGTAGATGATCTTGCAATACTTTTAGGTGCTACAACGGCGTCACAAATACCAATAATTGAAAAAGCTTTGAGATTTGCCAAGATGTTTGCTAATAATGATGATAATGTTATAAAGTATAAAAATTCATTACTAGCACGTGCCATATTAGATATTATATTGTCAGGGGGTAATCCAAATCATATAAGAGATCAAGTTATTGCCCTTTTAGAGTCAATGCACACAGAAGAATTAAATTTAGAAACACCAATTAGTCAGCCAGGATATGTTAGAAATATTAAACAATGTTTATATGTTGATAATAATGGTAAATCACAAGATATAGAAGCGGTTGTTAACTTTTTAAATAATTATTTGATTGATATAGATTACAGTAGTTTTGGAACAGAGGTATATTATAACTTAAAAGATTTACTTGATGCATTTGACTTTGCTCTTATTAGTGAGGGAATCTTAAAAAGTGATAAAGTATATGATGAGACTAATGTTCTTCGTGTTAGACTTCGTTCTATTTTGGATAGTGACAAAAGTAAATATTTTGAATATGATAACTATATTACTAAAGCAGCATATGTTAGGAATTTACTTACTAACAATGATGGAACTAAGGCTCAAGTTATTAATTTTAACATAAGCTATGTAGATGATCGTTTTGCTAAAGCGATTACCAAGATTATTTCTAAAATACTATATAATGTTTCAGTTGATATGAAAGAACGTGGTAGTTTACCATTTCATATTGTCATTGAGGAAGCTCATAGATATGTTCAAAACGATGCTGATGAAGATATACTTGGATATAATATCTTTAATCGTATCGCTAAAGAAGGAAGAAAGTATGGAATATTACTTATTCTAATTTCACAACGTCCTTATGAGTTGTCGACTACAACTATTTCGCAGTGTGCAAACTTCTTTGTCCTAAAGCTGCTTCATCCAGATGATATAGAATACGTAAAGAAGATAGTGCCTAATGTTAATAATGAAGTTGTAAAAAGATTAAAATCACTTAATCCCGGTAGTTTAATAGCTTTTGGTAATGCTTTTAAAGTACCAACAGTCATCGATATGGATAAACCAAATCCAGAACCACTTAGTAAAAACGTTGAAGTAACAAAAGTATGGTATGAATAAAAAATGTTTAAAAAAATATATTTGTGTGGTAAAATGATTTATGAATAGTAAAGGAGGATATTTATGGCATTTGATAAAATAAAAAAATTTATGGATAATGATTTTGGAGAGGGCAATAAAGTAACCCCTTCATCAAACAATTCTGATGATTATTATGAAGTATCAAAAGACGTATTTAAAGATCAAAATGCAAGTTCTAAAATGGTTTTAGTAGAACCAAGAGCATACTCTGAATCACAACAAATAGCAGACTATTTAAAAGCAAGAATGAGTGTTGTTGTTAATTTAAAAAGAGTAACACCAGAACAAGCTAAAAGAATAGTAGATTTTTTAAGTGGAACTTTATATGCTATTGGAGGAGAATTACAAAAGTTAGGTAATGGTATATTTTTATGTACACCTAATAACATAATGGTAGAAGGAAAAATGTCTGAAGAAACAAAAGAAACTAAAAATAGTAAGCCAAAGAAAGAGGATAATGAAGAATTTGACTGGTAAGATTTAAAAATATAAGGTGAGGAGTATGGAGAGGTTTAGAACAGAGTTAAATGGATATAGTAAAGAAGAAGTAAATAAATTTGTTAACACTGTTATTAGAGAAATAGAATCTAATCTTGAACGTATTAAAAATCAAGAAAATGATATTGCATCTCTAAAAGCTGAACTTCTTCGCTATCACGAATTAGAAAATAGAATTAATTCGGCCTTTGAGCAAGCGAAAACTACCAATGATGAAATGCGTAAGATTGCTGAAAAAGAAGCTGATATGATAATTAGTGAAGCAAGACATAATGCTTCACGTATTGTTAATGATGCTTTATTAAGAGCAGAAAAAACAGAATTAAAGAAGGATACTTTAGAAAGAAATATGCGCATTTATAAAAAGAAACTAAGATCGATTGTAGAACAACAAATGGACTTAGTGGATGAAATAGAAATACTAGAATTATAATTATAACTTGAAATTCTAATATTATTGTGTTAGTATACTTGAATAAACAGATGAAAAAGACGGAAATATAAAGAGTTTAAAGAGAGTTAGTGGTTGGTGAAAACTAATAACAAATTATATTTCAGATCACTTTGGATGTTTTTTATCAAAATAAAAACGGTTACGCGTTATAGTAAATAAGTAAAAATAAGGTGGTACCACGATTATATTCGTCCTTGGGTAACCATCTTTTTATTTTAGGAGGATGTATGAAAGAATTTAAAGAGTTAGACAAAAGAAAATTAAGCTTAGTAGAAGCTGATATCCTAAAAAAATGGAAAGAAGAAAACATCTTAGAAAAAACTATTAAAAATAGATCTAAAAATGACAATTGGGTATTCTATGATGGACCAGCAACAGCAAATGGTATGCCAGGACTACATCATATGTTGGCCAAGTTTTTAAAAGACTCTTTCTGTAAATACGAAACAATGAAAGGATATAGAGTATTAAGAAAGATTGGTTGGGATACTCATGGACTTCCTGTTGAAGTTAATGTTGAAAAAAAATTAGGATTTACAGGCAAAGCTGATATTGAAAAATATGGCATTAAAGAGTTCAATGAATTATGTAAAAAGACTGTTTGGGATAATGAAACAGCCTTTAGAGATCTTACTGATAAAATGGGTCAATTTATTGATTTAGATAATAGATATATAACTTATGATAATAATTATATTGAAACAGAATGGCATATTTTAAAAAAATTCTTTGATGAAGGATACTTCTATGAAGGAGTAAAAATACTACCTTGGTGTCCTAGATGTGGAACAGGACTTGCCTCTCATGAAGTAGCACAAGGATATAAAGAGATTGATGCTAATACTGTTATTGTGCCATTTAAAAGAAAAGATGAAGATTCATACTTCTTAGTTTGGACAACAACACCTTGGACACTAATATCCAATGTGGCATTATGCGTTAATCCAGATGAAAAGTATGTCAAAGTAGAATCTATGGGATATAAGTTTATTCTAGCAGAAGCTTTGGCAAATACTGTTTTAGGTGATGATTATAAAGTTTTAGAAACATATATTGGTAAAGAACTAGAATATGTTGAATATGAACAATTAATCCCATCTGATATCAAAATAAATGGTAAAGCTTTCTTTGTTACTTGTGATAACTATGTAACTATGTCTGATGGTACAGGTATTGTTCATATAGCGCCAGCTTTTGGTGAAGATGATGCTAATATTGGTAAGAAATATCATCTTCCATATGTTAATCCTGTAGGAGAAGATGCTAAGTATACTGAAGGACTTTGGAAAGGTATGTTAATCTTTGATGCTGATTTAGAAGTTATTAAATGGTTAAAAGAAAATGATAAATTATTTAAAAAGCAAAAGATTAAACATGATTATCCACATTGTTGGAGATGTGATAGTCCACTTGTATATTATTCAAGACCATCATACTACTTAGAAGTAACTAAATTAAAAGATAAAATAATTGAAGAAAATAAAAAAGTAAATTGGTACCCAGCTTTTGTAGGAGAAAAGAGATTTGGCAACTGGTTAGAAAACATGAATGATTGGGCAATATCTAGATCTAGATATTGGGGAACACCACTTCCATTATGGAGATGTTCTTGTGGTCATATGGAAATGATTGGTTCAAGGGAAGAATTAGTATCTAAAGCAACGGAAAAACTAGATATTAACACTCTTGATTTACATAGACCATATATGGATGAAATTCATATTAAATGTCCAGATTGTGGCAAAGAGATGTTAAGAGTAAAAGAAGTAATAGATTGTTGGTTTGATTCTGGTGCAATGCCATTTGCCCAATATCATTATCCATTTGAAAATAAAGAACTTTGGGAAACACAATATCCAGCAGACTTTATCGCTGAAGGAATTGACCAAACTAGAGGATGGTTCTACTCACTATTAGTTATTGGTGTCTTTATGACTGGTAAAAGCCCATATAAGAATGTTTTGGTTAATGAACTATTATTAGATAAAAATGGTCAAAAAATGCATAAATCAAAAGGTAATGTGGTTGAACCATTTAGTACAATTGAAAAATATGGTGCTGATGCTGTTAGATGGTATTTAGCATACGTTTCACCAACATGGACACCTCTAAAGTTTGACGAAGAAGGGTTAAAAGAAGTACATAGTAAATTCTTTAATCCATTTAGAAATACTTATTCTTTCTTCCAAACCTATGCTAATATTGATAAAATCGATATTAAAGAATGTAATGTCCCAGTTAAAGATAGAGAAGATATCGATAAGTGGATACTTTCTAAGTACAATAAATTAGTTAAAGAAGTAACTAAGGAAATGGATAACTTTGATCTAAACGCTGTTGTCAAACTAATTACAACCTTTGTTTCAGATGATTTATCTAACTGGTATATTAGAAGAAATAGAGATAGATTCTGGGGTAGTGAACTAGATAATTCTAAGAAGAGTGTTTATATGACTACTTATGAAGTACTAACTGGTGTATGTAAATTAGCAGCTCCAATTATTCCTTATACAACGGAAGAAATATATACTAAATTAACTTTTGAAGAATCTGTTCATCTTACTGATTATCCAGTTTGTAATGAAAAACTAATTGATGAGAAACTAGAAGAAAAGATGGACTTAGTAAGAGATATTATAAGTTTAGGTAGAGCAGCAAGAGAAGATGTTAAAATTAAAGTAAAACAACCACTAAAAGAAGTATTGTTAGATGGTAAAGACAAAAAAGTAATTGGTGATTTAGATAAATTAATTAAAGAAGAATTAAATGTAAAAGAGATAGTCTTTGTTGATGATTTAAAAGAATATATGAATTTTACAGTTAAACCAAACTTTAAAAATGCAGGCCCATTATTAGGATCAAAAATAAAAGATTTCACTAACTTCTTATCTAATCTATCTGAAGAAGATATTTTAAAACTAAGAAATGGTGAAACACTTAGATTTGAAGATCAAGATATAGATAATTCATTAGTTGAAATAGTAATTAATTCTAAAGAAGGATTTAATGTATCTGTTGAAAATAATAGATTTGTAATTTTAAATACAAGTCTAACAGAAGATTTAATTAATGAAGGAATTGCAAGAGAATTAGTATCTAAGATTCAAAACTTAAGAAAACAAAAAGAATTTAATGTAGCTGATAGAATTAATACTTATTATAATGGTGATGAAAAATTAGAAAAAGTATTAAAAGACTTTGAAAAATATATTAAAAATGAAACATTAACAATTGATTTTATCAAAAAAGAAGATTTAAAAGTTAGTTATCAATTAAATGATTTAGAATGTTTCTTAGACGTAGAGCAAATAAAAAATTAAGATTTAAACATCTTAATTTTTTTTGTTTTTATAAGCCAATTTAGTTCTTTCTATTTCTTTTAATGCTTCTTCTTTATTATGATATCCAAATGTTTTAACTTCTATTTTTTGAAGTATTTTGTATGTTTCAAAAAAGTTTTTTATCTCTTCTCTGGCATGTTCTGTTAAATCATCAATCTCGTTTATAGTATCATATCTTGGATCAACATTATTAACTGCAATTATCTTATTATCTCCAAAACCATTATCAACTGTTTCTAAATATCCAATAACTCTAGCATCAACTAAACATCCTGGAAAAGTAGGGTCTGTTGTTAAAACTAAAATATCAAGTGGATCACCATCATTAGCAAGTGTCTCATCAATAAAGCCATATTCTGCAGGATAAGTCATTGTTGAATATTGAACTCTATTCAGTTTTATTCTTCCTCTTTCTTTATCAATTTCATATTTGTTTTTTGTTCCCATTGGTATTTCAATGGTTGCTTCAATTACATTATTCATTTTATCACCCATATTAATTATATAATATTTAATTCTTTTTGTCTTTATTTAGTTTAATAAATTCTCTTAATATTTTTGTTATGGCACGTTTTTCAATTCTTGATACATAACTTCTTGATATTTTTAAATCTTTAGCAATCTCTTTTTGCGTTTGTTCATCATGATTATTTAATCCATATCTTCTTACTACTATTTCTTTTTCTCTATTATTTAGAGTATTTAAATACTTTGTTAATAGCTTAATATTATCCTTTGTATCTATATCTTCTAAATAATCTGGCTTAGGGGATTTTACAATATCTAGTATAGTTATTTCATTTCCTTCTTTATCGAAACCAATGGGATCATCTAGACTGATATTGTTATTATTCTTTTTATTTGCTCTAAAATACATTAATATTTCATTTTCAATACATTTAGCACAGTAAGTAGTTATCTTAGTAGAGTGTTTTAATGAGTATGAGTCAATTCCTTTTATTAATCCAATAGTACCAATACTAATTAAGTCATCAACATCATTTGTTTGATGTTCAAATTTCTTTACAATGTGAGCTACTAATCTTAAATTATGTTCGATTAATATATTCCTAGCATTTTTATCTTTCTGTAATAATAGTTTTATGTACTTTTCTTCCTCTTCCTTAGAAAGAGGCTCTAAAAAAGCTTTATTAGAGTATGAAGTAGTGAAGAATAAACATGTCTTTAATAGCTCAATTAAATTTAATAACATAATACCTCCTAATAAAGTTTATATCTAATAATTAAAAATATCATATCTTTTTATGATATAATAACTTTAGAGGTGTATTATGAAAGAAATTGATGAAAGTAAGTATTCTTATATACCATGTACTGAAGAATTAAGAGAAGAATTAAAACCAAGATTAGAAAAGGATACTGGATTAACTAAGTTTTTATCCAGCGAAATATCGAAAAACTCTAATCTTGTCTGTTATGATAATCAAATAATTGGCTTTTATTCAGTCAAAGGTTATCCTGATGGAGAATTACAACTTGGTATTTTTGAAGAGTATCGTGGGCAAGGTCATGGTAAAAAGTTAACAGTTAAAATAACTAACGACTGCTTCAATAATGATAATTATCATTCATTATATCTTTTATGTAGACCTGATAATGTTATTTCGCAAGCTTCCGCCAAAGCATCTGGATTTAGAAGAGATTATGATAAAGAGTTAATGTATGAAGATAGAGAATTACCATATATAACATATTATAAAATTAATCATAATTATGATCGTTCAAAGGGAAGATAAAATGGAAAAAAAGTTTAAAATGATTGATGAAAATTTTATTTGTGAAGTATGTGGTAAAGAAGTAGAAAAACTAGGATATACTGCAAGAGATCATTGTCCATACTGTTTATCAAGTCTTCATGTTGATATAAATCCGGGAGATAGATTATGTAACTGTCATGGAGTTATGAAAGTTATAGGTATGGAAAAGGGCAAAAAAGATGAAATAAAACTAGTTTATAAATGTTTTAAGTGTGGCATGATAAAACGAAATAAAATGGCCAAAGATGACAATTATGAACTACTATTAGATATATTAAAGAGGATATAATATGCAAAGATATTTTGTTGATGAAATTAAAGATAATTTGTTTAAATTAAATGAAAGAGATAGTTATCACTTATCTAAAGTTATGCGCGCTAAAATAAATGATGAAATAGAGATAGTTTGTGATAATAAACTATTTTTAGGTAAAGTTGTAAATACTTCTAATGTAGTAGATGGAAAGATTATTAAAAAGTTAGATTCATCTTTTATTTCATCTAATATTACAATCGCTCAAGCTTTAGTTAATGAAAATAAATTTAATTTAATTTTACAAAAAGGAACAGAATTAAATGCTAATTCCTTTATACCTTTAATCACTGATAGATCAGTTATAAAAGTTAATAAAGACTTTGACAAAAAGATTGTAAGATGGCAAAATATTGTAAATGATGCATCAAGTCAATCTAAAAGATTAAATAGTCCTTTAGTGTATAATGTAATGAAAATAAGTGAATTAATTGATTTAGACTATGATTATAAATTCTTATGTAGTGTCAATGAAAAAGATAATTCACTAAAGAAAGAGTTACAAAATATAGGTGCTTATGATAAAATATTATTTGTAATTGGACCCGAAGGAGGCTTTGCAGATAAAGAAGAAGATCTGATGATCAAAAATGGATTTAAAAGAATAACATTGGGTAGTAATGTTTTACGTACTGAAACGGCGTCAATGGCCTTATTAAGTATGTTAATATATCATTTTATGAGGTGAAAACCATATGTTTAATATTTTGATGGAATTTGGTAGTAATAATTTAATTATTTTATTTATCTTGTTACTTGTAGTAGTTTTAGCAACTATTATTGTTTTTGTAGTTGATAAGAAGAAAGACAAAGATGAAGTAAGAGAAGCTATCAAAACTATTGATAGTGAAAGAATAAATGAAGAACGAGTAGGAATTCCAGCTGTTAAAAAAGAAGTAAAACCTGTAGTAGAGGAGAGAAAAGAAGAAGTTGTAGTAGAAACACCAGTAATAGTGAAACAAGAAGAATTACCACAACCAGAAGTAGTTATTTCACCAGTTGTGGAAGAAGAAAAAGAACAAGTGGAAGAAACTATTTATGAAAAAGAAAAAAAAGAAGAAGAGAAAAAAGAAGAAGCTAAACAAGAACTAGAAAGATTAGAAAAAACTCTTCAAGAAGAAAAAGAAGAACGAATAGGGCCAACTGACTTTGAAATAGAACAAGAGAGAACAGCAATTATTAATTATGAAGAATTAAAGAAAGCAGCAGGTACTATTGAGGTTCGTGATGAAAAATTATTGCAAGATGAGGGCAATGAGCCAATTAGTATTGATGATTTATATAGAAGAGAAAATATTAAAAAAGAAGAAATAAAACCAGTTATAGAAGAAATAAAAGTTGAAAAAAAAGTAGAAGAAAAGAAATTTAAAAATAGTGAAGTTTTATCACCTGTATTTGGAGTAACTAAAGAACATAAAGATTTAGTTAATGATGTAAAACATAGTGAAGTAATGAAAGCAGTCGATTTAGAGATTGCTAAGACTGAAAAGTTTTTAAAAGAATTAAAAGAATTAAGAGAAAAACTAAATTAATTCTTTTTTCTTAAGGAGAGAAGTATGAAAGTAGGAATATATACATTAGGTTGTAAAGTTAATACTTATGAAAGTAATTATGTAGCAAGCTTATTTAAAAATAAAGGCTATGATGTAGTAGATTTTAATGATATATGTGATATTTATATTATTAACACTTGCTCTGTTACTAATAATAGTGATCATAAGAGTGACAAAATAATTAGACAAGCTATTAAAAGAAATAAAGATGCTTGTATAGTCGCTATGGGATGTCATATGGAATATATTAAAGATAATATTCCTGATACTATTAATATTGCCGTTGGTAACTATAATAAATCTAAAGTAGTAGACTATGTAGAAGAATGGTTTAAAACAAAGAAAAATATTAGAGAATTTCGTGATATGTCTAAAGTATCTTTTGAAGATATGGAGATAAAATATTCTTATGATCATACAAGAGCTTTTGTAAAGATTGAAGATGGCTGTAATAACTTTTGTAGTTACTGTGTAATTCCTTATGTTAGAGGAAGATGTCGTTCTAAAGAGTTTGATAAAGTATTAGAAGAGATAAATAGTTTAGTTGATAATAATTATAAAGAAGTTGTTTTAACAGGAATTCATACTGGTAATTATGGACGAGATATTAACACTTGCTTTTCTAATTTAGTAGAAGAAATACTAAAAACTAAACTTGAAAGACTTAGAATATCATCGATTGAAATAACAGAGTTAGATGATAAATTTTTAAAACTTTTAGAAAATAAAAAACTATGTAATCACTTACACATTCCTCTTCAAGCAGGTAGTGATAAAATCTTAAAATTAATGAATCGTAAGTATGATAAAAAATACTTTTTAGAAATGATTGAAAAAATAAGAAAGATAAGACCTGATATCTCTATTACAACAGATATTATTGTAGGTTTTCCAAATGAAACAGAAGAAGATTTTCTAGAAACATTAGAATTTTCAAAATTAGTTAACTTTTCTAAAATACATGTTTTTCCATATTCTAAAAGAGATGGTACAGTAGCATCTAAAATGGATAATCAAATAGATGAAGAGACTAAGAAATGTAGATCAAGAAAATTAATTGAATTGTCAGTTGAGTTAGAAGATAAATACTATAATAGTTTTATAGGTAAAAAAGAACATGTGTTAATTGAAAAAGTAGTTGATGGATATAGTTATGGACATACTAGTAATTATTTATATTTAAAGATTAACAAAGAGTTAATTCCTAATACTATTTATGAAATAGAAATAACAAAAGAAATGTTTAATAAGGAGTAAAATGAAAATAAAAGGTAATTTTAAAAAAACTTTTTTTAAATCAGATAAGGGCTACCAAGTAGGCCTTTTTAAGGTTAAAGATGTAACTGATGATTTATATAAAGAGTATGTTGGTAAATCAATTACCTTTTCCGGTTATTTACCACCATTAAATGAGACAGATTATTATTTGTTAGATGGAGAATTTGTAGTTCATGAAAAATATGGATTACAGTTTAAAGCAAATAGTTGTGAAGTATTAAAACCAGAAGGGAAAGACGCTATTGTTATTTTTTTATCCAGTGATATTTTTAAAGGAATAGGAGAAAAGATTGCTAAAAAAATAGTTGATGTTTTTGGCGATGATACACTAGATGTAATTATGCAAAATCCTAGTAATTTAATGTTAGTGCCAGGTATTACTGAAAAACAAAAAAATACCATCGCTACTAGTTTAGAAAAATATCATGAGAGTTATGAGACAATAATTTATTTAACTAAACTTGGTTTTAATATGAGAGAGTCTTTACTTATATATTATAAATATTATGGTAATACTAAGAAAGTAGTTGAAGAAAATATTTATAGTTTAGTTAATGATATTAAAGAAATAAGTTTTAAAAAGATTGATAGTTTAAAAGAAAATCTTAATATTTCAGTTTCAGATCATAGAAGAATAGAAGCAGGTATAAAATATGTTTTTGATATGGTAGCAATTACTAAAGGAGATATTTATTTATATAAAGATGAACTTATAAACTATGTAATGAAAGCCTTATTAATTAATGATTATGACTTAATTGAAGAATGCCTTAGTAATTTAATTACCCATTTAGAAGTAATCAATAAAGATGAAAAGTATTACTTAGATAAATACTATCAAGAAGAATTATATGTTAGTAAAAGATTAATTAACTTAACAAGATTAAAAGAAGATAAATTAGATCTTAACTTATATGAACATTTAGAAAAAGTTTTTAATATTACTTTTAATTCTAAGCAAAAAGAAGCAATTATTAAAAGTATCGAAAGTCCCTTTTTAATAATTACAGGTGGTCCAGGTACTGGTAAAACAACAATAATAAAAGCTATTGTTGATCTTTATTCTAGTCATAATAAAATAGATTATGAAAAAATGATGAGAGAACTTATTTTATTAGCACCAACTGGAAGGGCAAGTAAAAGAATTAGTGAACTTGCAAATTTTCCAGCTTCAACTATACATCGCTTTTTAAAATGGGATAAAGAATCTAATACTTTCGGTATTAATATCAATAATAAAAGTGATGCTAAGATGGTTATTATTGATGAGGCTAGTATGATTGATTTAAACTTATTTTATAGTTTATTACAAGGCTTGCACGAAGATACTAAGATAGTTATTGTAGGTGATTATGATCAATTACCTAGTGTTGGCTGTGGCCAAGTATTAAAAGATTTAATAGAAAGTGATTCTTTCTTAGTAGTTGAATTAAAAGAACTATATCGTCAAAAAGAAACATCTAATATTATTAAGTTTGCTTATGATATTAAAAATGATAATTATGATAATAGTATCTTTTTAGGAGAAGATTTAACTTTTATACCATGCAGTAATTCTAATTTAAAAGAAAAACTATATGAGATAATAAAAGATTATAATTATAAAGATTATGATAAATTTCAAGTATTAGCACCAATTTATGCTTATGATAATGGAATAGATGATTTAAATAATTATTTACAAGATATAATTAATCCTAAAAAAAATGATAATTTTATTGCTGTTGGTGAAGAAATATATCGCGTTAATGATAAAGTTATTCAACTTGTTAATATGCCAGATGAAAATATCTATAATGGTGATGTTGGAATAGTTGAAAAAATAAATTTAAAACCAAAAGAAATTTACGTAAGATATGATGAGAATGTTGTTAAATATACACCAAGTATCTTTGATAATATTAAACATGGGTTCTGTATTAGTATTCATAAAGCTCAAGGTAGTGAATTTGATACTGTAATTATACCTGTTTTACATAAATATAGTAGAATGCTTTATAAAAAGTTAATTTATACTGCAGTTACTCGTTCTAAGAAAAAACTTTATATTCTTGGCGAAGAAAGTGCTTTAAAAGAAGCAATTAAAAATAATTCTTATAAAGATAGAAAGACTACTTTAAAAGATTTTATAATTGATGGTATCAATCACTAAAATAAGTAAATACTATAGTTGAGGTGATTATATGAGTACGGGTAGTAAAATATGTTTACATGCAATGGCACTTGTTACAATTGGCGTTGTTATGGCATTTTTAGCATTACCAGAAGATGATAAAGAAGAACTTGCAGCTAAGATGAAAGAAGTAAAAAAGAAGGAACTAAAACTTTTAAACAAATTAGATTAACCCATAAGGGTTTCTTTTTTTATAAATATATATTTAATTTTTTTTAATACTTTGATATAATTAAGATAGGTGATTAGGTATGTTAAAAAAGAAAAAAGATAAACTTGATATTGAAAACTTAAATGAAGTTATTTGGACTTCAAGAAAAATACTAAAAATATTATATATTTTAGTAATATTTGCCTTAGTAGGAATTGGTATATTTCTATTAAGAGAAACTAAGGTTTTAGCATTAATACTAAAAGTATTAAAGGTTATGTCTCCATTATTTATTGGTATAATTGTAGCCTGGATATTAGACCCTTTAGTAAATTGGTTTGTTAAAAAGGGAGTAAAAAGAGTAATAGCATCAATATTTGCTTTCTTTATATTACTTTTTGTACTTTATTTACTATGTATTCTTATCTTCCCTAGATTAGGTGGCCAAATTAATGATTTTATTGCTTTGGTACCATCAATATTTACATCAATTTATAATTGGATTGATAGTCTATTTGATAAATTAAGTACATCTTCATTTGATTTTAGTAGTATTAAAACTCAAATATATTCTAGTATTAGTACAATTAGTGGTGATATAACTACAAAATTACCAACAGCCGTTGTTAACTTTGTAACAGCATTTGTATCAGGTATTGGAACATTCTTACTTGGATTAATCGTAGGATTCTATTTACTTATTGATTTCAATGCTATTAAAAAAGTACTTGAATTTGTACCTAAGAAATATCACGAAAGTGTTATTGAAATTACAACTAGAGTTAATAACTCATTTAGAGACTTTTTACAAGGAACATTACTTGTATCACTTGGAATATTTATTTTAAGTTTAATTGGTTATAGTGCAGTTGGATTAAAAGCACCAATGCTTTTCGCTTTACTTTGTGCAATTACTAATATTATTCCTTATATTGGACCATGGCTTGGTGGTGCAATATGTGCTATCGTAGGATTTACAGTAAGCCCTTTATGTGGTATTTTAACAATCATTGTAGCATTTGTAATACAACAGATAGATGGTATTATTTTAAATCCAATAATTATGGGTAAGACAATGAAATTACACCCAGTATCAATTATGATTGGCTTATTAGTATTTGGATCATTATTTGGTATTTGGGGTATGATCTTAGCAACTCCTATTATGGGTGGTTTTAAAACTGTTCTTAATTACTTTGATGAAAAGTATGATTTAATTACTAGATTTAAACAAACTAATAGAGAAGACAATAAAGAAGAGGAAAAATAATATGAAAGTATATTTAGTTAGTGGTAAAGCAAGACATGGTAAAGATACCATAGCCGGATTTTTAAAAGAAGAATTAGAAAAAAGAGGAAGAAAGGTTTGTTATGTAAGATATGCAGCTTATATCAAATACTATGCTAAAGAGTATTTTGGTTGGGATGGTAGTGAAGAAACTAAACCTAGAGAATTATTACAATACATAGGAACAGATATTATTAGAGAAAAAATAGATCCACTTTTTCATGTAAAAAGAATCTTGCAAGATATTGAAGTTTTATCATATTTCTTTGATACAATTATTATTCCTGATGTAAGAGTTAAAGAAGAAATCTTGATTCCTAGAGAAAAATTTGATAATGTAGTAGCTATTAATATTTTTAGACCTAATTTCGAAAATGAATTAACAAGTAAAGAAAAAGCCCATTTAACAGAAGTAGGTCTAGATGATTTTGATCAATATGATTACAAAGTTATCAATGATAAAGATTTAGAAGCCTTAAAACAGAAAGCTTTTGATATTGTAGAGAGTGAGGCACAAAAAGATGGAGAAGGAAAGTAAAAATTTAAAAGAGTTATATATTAACTTTTTCGTAAGCAAAGGACACACTTTTATACCAAGTGCGCCCGTTGTCCCTGAAAATGATAATACAGTATTATTTAATACAGCAGGTATGCAACCTCTTGTACCATATTTAATGGGTAAATCTCATCCCTGTGGAACAAGATTATGTGATTATCAAAAATGTATTAGAACCAATGATTTAGATGCAGTTGGCGATAGTTATCACCATACTTTTTTTGAAATGCTTGGAAACTGGAGTTTAGGTGATTACTTTAAAGAAGATGCTATCAAGTGGAGTTTTGAATTTTTAACAAAAGTATTAAATATCCCAGTTGAAAGACTAGCAATTACATACTTTAGTGGTAATGAGATAGCACCAAGAGATGATGTTACTCATGATTTATGGAAAAGCCTTGGTATTAAAGAAGAAAGAATGGTTGCAACCAAAGAAAATAATTGGTGGCCAAACTTAGAATTACCAGGATTATGTGGACCAGATACTGAGATGTTTTATTGGAGAAGTGATGATCCAGTACCAGAAGTATTTGATGAAAATGATAGCCGTTGGGTTGAAATCTGGAATGATGTATTCATGCAATATAATCATTTAGAAGATGGAACAATTGTAGAATTAAATCATAAAAATGTTGATACTGGTATGGGAGTAGAACGTGTAACAGCAATCCTTGAAAATAAGACAGATAACTATACTTCATCAATTTGGTATGATGTTATAGAACTAATAGAAAAACTATCAAATAAACCATATATTGGTAATGAGAAGCAAATGAGAGTAATAGCAGATCATTTAAGAACAGCAGTATTTATTGCCTCAGATCCAGCATTGATTAAACCATCTAATGTAGGACAAGGTTACATTTTAAGAAGATTATTAAGACGTGCTATTAGATTCGCAAGAGATTTAGGTATTGATTTAAATAAAGATTTTGAAGTTGAAATAGCAAACTTAATTATGGATAAATATGAGAGTTTTTATAGTGAAATAAAAGAAAATAGAGAAGTAGTTATTGAAGTATTAAGAAATGAAAAAGTAAAATTCGCTAATACTCTAGAAAAAGGATTAAGAGAATTTAATAAAGTTTCTAATAAAGATATTGATGGTTTAACAGCATTTCATTTATATGATACTTATGGCTTTCCAATTGAATTAACAGAAGAACTTGCTAAAGAAAAAGGTATCAAAGTAGATATAGAAGGTTTCAAAGAAAACTTTAAGAAGCATCAAGAACTATCAAGAACATCATCTCAAGGACAATTTAAAGGTGGACTTGGTGGTTCTGGTGAAATGGAAACTAAATATCATACAGCGACTCACTTATTAAATGCTGCTTTAAAACAAGTTATTGGTAGTGATGTTCATCAAAAAGGTAGTAATATAACCTCCGAAAGAATGAGATTTGACTTTTCATGTGATCATAAATTAACAGATGAAGAAAAAACAAAAGCAGAAGATTTAGTTAATAAATGGATAGAAGAAGATTTACCAGTAGTAGTAAAAGAAATGCCTAAGGAAGAGGCTATTAAAACTGGTGCAGAATGTATGTTTATTGAAAAATATCCTGATATAGTAACGGTTTACTTTATTGGTGATGTATCAAAAGAATTATGTGGTGGGCCACATGTTAAAAGTACAAAAGAATTAGGTAAGTTTAAAATAATCAAAGAGGAAGCATCATCAGCAGGTGTAAGAAGAATAAAGGCAGTCTTAGAATAAGATTGCTTTTTTTATGTAAAAATGGTATACTAAAACTAGTATAGTAAAGGAATGATAATATGAAAGATAGACTAAATAACTTGTTTAAACATCCAATTAAAAAAGTATATTTTTTTAGTATAATAGCAGCCTATCTTTTAGTGACTTTAACAAATATAACCCTTTCTTTCTATACTTTTTTAGCCTATGGGCAAGAAATAAAAACAATAAATACCCAAGTTGGATATGTATTAACATATAATAATCAAGGTGGAACAGGATGTACAAATAAAATTCAGTATGGTAATAACCCTTGGGGAGAATTATGTACACCTACAAAAACAGGTTATACATTCGATGGTTGGTATACTGAACCTGATGGAGAAGGAACAGAAGTAACATCAAGTACTAATGCAACAACAAATGTTACAGCGTATGCTCTTTATTATCAAAATACTTTATATGATGTTTTAAAAAGAGCAAAAAAAGGAGGAACATATGCAGCAACATATAGTGGTGATTCAAACGATACATATGGTGTTGTTGGAACAAAGACAATATATTATATAAAAGCAGCAGATTCTACTGTTGCAGCAGAACTATTAGACAAAATAAATGTTAAATTTGCAGGATATTGTTGGCAGATATTAAGAACAACAGATACAGGAGGAGTAAAACTAATATATAATGGAGAACCAGATGCAAGTGGACACTGTAAAGCAATAAATACTGAAGATACACATAGAGGTGTAATAGCTTCAAATGGTTCAACAGTAGCAATGTCAGGAGATTATCAATATGCTGATTCATATACATATGACCTAACAGCAGGAACATTTACATTAGTAAATCCATCACAAGATAACTATGCAAATAATAAAAACCTAATAGGAAAATATACATGCAGGACAGATAGTAGTACTACAACATGTTCAACATTATACTATTTAAATACACCAAATAGGGCAGATGTAAATAGTCCATATACAGTGACATACACAATAGGAGATACACAAAATGCACAATTAGGTACAACACCATTTAATGCAAACTATAGATCACTTGCATATGTAGGATATAAATATGGAACAGCATATGATTATGTAGCAAATTCAGCTCCAACAAGTGGATCAATAATGGGACATGATGTATATTGGAATGGGTCTAATTATGAATTAAGAGAAGCAAATAATAGTGTGTCAACTGGAACAGAATATGATACAGATCATCATTATACATGTAACTCTGCTAGTGCAACATGTACAGATGGTAAAGTAAGATACTATTACTATGGAAACTATTATATAGAATTATTAAATGGAGATGATATAGATACAGCCCTAACAAGAATGTTAGAAGCAAACACATATGATTCAGCAGTGAAATCATACTTAGAAAACTGGTTTAGAAACAAAATGTTAGCATATAAAGATTATTTAGATGAAAATGCAATATATTGTAATGATAGAAGTATAACACAAATAGGTGGATGGTCAAATACTGGAAGTATAACAGCAAATTCATCATCATTTCTAAATTTTACTAACTATAGTACTTCAGTAACAGATTTAAGTTGTACAAAAGATACAGATAAGTTTAGTGTAGGAAACTCTAATGCAGAGTTAAATTATCCAGTAGGGCTTGCAACAGCACCAGAGATGAACATAATAACAAATCTGACACTAAGAAAAACAGGTCAAAACTTTTGGCTGGTGTCTCCTCGCTCTTTCTACTACTATAATGCTACTGTGCGTGGCGTCGGCTTTAGTGGCGGTTTGAGCGACGACACTATCGGCGGCGCTCGCGGCGCTCGTCCTGTAGTTTCACTAATCCCTGGCATGAGATATTCAAGTGGGGATGGAAGTATGGCAAATCCATATGTAGTTGATACTAATAATTAGAGCTTTGGCTCTTTTTTTTGTTTGGAAATAATTATTTGTAAAAAAGATAATAAGTATGCAATTAAATATTGTAGTGATTCTAGTATTATTAGTAGAACATATGAATTAGTTTAAAGTAGTATTTATCTTTTTTTATTTTTATGCTAAAATTATATTGTTTAAAGGGTGATATTATGATAGATATTAATTTAATAAGAGAAAACAAAGAATTAGTAAAAGAAAATATTAAAAAGAAATTTCAAGATAAGAAACTTCCACTTGTTGATGAAGTTTATGAACTTGATTTACTATATCGTAAAACTAAATCAACTGCTGATGAAGAAAGAAGTAAGGTCAATTCTTTAAGTAAAGAAATTGGTAAACTTATGGGTGAAAAGAAAATTGATGAAGCAAATAAGATAAAAGAAGAAGTTTCAAAGATTAAAGCTCATATACCAGAACTTGAAAAAGAAGAGGAAAGATTAGAACAAGAAATAAAAGAAAAGATGATGGTAATTCCAAATATTATTGCAGACGATGTACCAATTGGTGAAGATGATACTAAGAATGTTGAAGAAAAAGTATTTGGTGAACCATTTGTACCTGATTATGAAATACCTTATCATGCAGATATTATGGCATCATTTAATGGATTAGATAAAGAAGCTGCAGGTAAAACAACAGGTAATGGATTCTATTATTTGATGGGGGATATTGCAAGACTACACTCAGCAGTGTTAACTTATGCTAGAGACTTTATGATTAATAAAGGATTTACATACTGTATTCCACCATTTATGATTCGCTCATCATCTGTTGATGGTGTTATGTCTTTTGAAGAAAAAGAAAATATGATGTATAAAATAGAGGGTGAAGACTTATATTTAATAGGTACTAGTGAACATTCTGTAATCGCTAAGTTTAAAGATGAAATCTTAAAAGAGAGTGATTTACCAATAACTATTACATCTTACTCACCATGCTTTAGAAAAGAAGTTGGTGCCCATGGTATAGAAGAACGTGGAGTATATCGAATTCATCAATTTGAAAAACAAGAGATGATAGTTTTATGTAAAAAAGAAGATAGTGATATTTGGTATGAAAAGATGTGGAATTATTCAGTGGAATTATTTAGAAGTCTTAATATACCAGTTAGAAAACTAGTATGTTGTAGTGGAGACTTAGCCGACTTAAAATATCGTTCATGTGATATTGAAGCTTGGAGCCCTAGACAAAAGAAATATTTTGAAGTTTGTTCATGTTCTAACTTAACAGATGCTCAAGCTAGAAGACTTGGAATAAGATTTAAAAAAGAAGATGGTTCTAAAGAATTTGTTAACACACTAAATAATACAGTACTTGCATCACCTAGAATGTTAATTGCCTTTCTAGAAAATAATTATAATAGAGATGGCAGCATTAATATTCCTGAAGTATTAAGACCATATATGGGCGGTAAAGATATAATTAAATAGAGGTGATAATATGACATACTTTTTTGCAGGAATTAAAGGTACAGGCATGAGTGCATTAGCATCCATGCTTTATGATATGGGAAATGAAATAATAGGTTATGATGATAGTAAGAATTATAACTTTACAGAAGAAGAACTAAGAAAAAGAAATATTCCAATCTACTATGATTTAGATAATCTAAAAGAAGGAATGACTTTTGTTTATACATCTGCTATTCATGATGATCATAAAGCCGTTATTAAGGCTCATAGTCTTAACCTTAAATGTTTTGAATATTTTGAATTATTAGGAGAAGTAACTAAAAAATTCGAAACAATTTCTATTTGTGGATGTCATGGTAAGACAACCACCACCGCTTTATTATCTAAGATATTTATGGATAGTGGTTTAGGATGTAACTACTTAATTGGTGATGGTAGAGGACATGTTGATAAAGATTCTAATCTATTCGTAGTTGAGTCTTGTGAATATAAAAGACATTTTTTAAATTATCATCCTAAATATATTATTTTAACTAATATTGAACTTGATCATATTGATTATTATAAAGATTTAGATGATTATCGTAGTGCTTTCCAAGAATTTATTGATAAACCTTGTGAAAAAGTAATTGCTTGTGGTGATGATAGTGAAGTCTTAAAACTAAAAAGTGATAAGATTATCTACTATGGATTTAATGATAATAATAATGTTATTGCTAAGAATCTTTTATTAACTGATTCTGGTAGTAGTTTTGATGTTTATATGGATAATAACTTCTATGGACATTTTGATATACCACTATATGGTGAACACATGGTTTTAAATTCTTTAGCCTGTATTACAATGGCTAATTTAAAAGGAATAAGTAAAGAAGATATCCATGAGGCAATGTGCCATTTCGAAGGCGCAAAAAGAAGATTTAAAGAAGAAAAAATAGGAAATAATATAATTATTGATGACTATGCTCATCATCCTACTGAAGTAAAAGTAACACTAGAAGCAGCTAGACAAAAATACCCAGATAAAGAGTTAGTAGCAGTCTTAAAAATACATACTTTATCTCGTGCTAAAGAGATGAAAGATGGTTTTGTCGAAGCATTAAATATTGCTGATAAAGCCTATGTTATGGATATTTATAATGATCGTGAGAAAAAAGAAGATTATCCTGGAGTTGATCCATACTTAATTATTAATGAATTAAGAAACGGAGAATATATTGGTGATGATGAGGAAGAAAAACTTTTAGTACATAAAAATGCTGTTATCTGTTTCTTAAGTAGTAAGGATATCTACTTCTTAATGAATAAATATAAAAAATTATTGGAGGGGTAATATGGAAATAGAAATATTAAAAGTTGGAGAATTAGAAACTAATTGTTATCTTATAATCAAAGATGGTAAGTGTTTAATAATTGACCCAGGAGCTGATGAAAACTACATTGTAGAAAGAATAAAGAATCTAAATGTAGAACCAGTTGCAATTTTAATTACGCATTATCATCCTGACCATATCGGGGCTAAAGATAGACTTAAAGAAATCTATAATATTGAAGAATATGGTTATGAAAACTTATTTGAAGAAAGAGTAACAATATTTCCTTTTACTTTTAATGTTATATATACACCAGGTCATACTAAAGATTCCATTTCTTTCTATTTTGAAAGTTATGATATTATGTTTACGGGAGACTTTTTATTTAAAGAAAGTATTGGAAGAACTGACTTTGATACATCATCATATAATGATATGTTAAAAAGTATTGCTAAGATTAAAATGTATGATCCCGATATTAAAATATATCCTGGTCATGGTCCATATACTAGTTTGGAACATGAATTAACCCACAATCAGTTTTTAGGAGGTTAAGATGATAATAGATGGTAAAAAAGTTGCTAGTGAAGTAAAAGAAGAACTATTAAATAAAATAAATAGTTTAGATAAAAAACTAAAACTAGCAGTAATACAAGTAGGCAATAATGAAGCAAGTACTGTCTATGTTAATGCTAAAAAGAAGTTAGCTTTATCAATGAATATAGATTTTTTACTACTTCATTATGATTCTATTAGTGAAAGTGATCTAATAAATAAAATAGAAGAGTTAAACAAAGATGATAGTGTAACAGGGATATTAGTACAACTTCCTTTACCTAACTTGGACTCTAACAAGATAATCGAGAAAATTGATCCTAAGAAAGATGTGGATGGACTTACTAGTTATAATTTAAATAAAAGAGTTAATGGATTAGATGCTATTATTCCATGTACAACTTTAGGTATTTTAAAACTATTTGATTACTATAATATTTCTTTAGAAGGTAAAAGAGTAGTTATCATTGGTCGAAGTAGACTTGTTGGTTTACCTACATATATTGAATTATTAAATAGAAACGCAACTGTTACAGTATGTCATAGTAAAACAGTTAATTTAAAAGATGCAGTTAAAGAAAATGATATTATAATCTCTGCAACTGGTAAAAAGCACTTAGTTAATAAAGATATGGTTAAAGATGGTGCAGTTATCATTGATGTTGGAATAACTAGAGAAGATAAACTCTATGGTGATGTTAATTTTGAGGAAGTAAAAGATAAATGTTCCTATATTACTCCAGTACCTGGAGGAGTAGGACCAATGACTACTATTATGCTTATAAATAATATTTTAAAGTGTCATAATTTACAGCAAAAATAGCACTAAGTTAGTGCTATTTTTTTTATCTAATGATATAATTGATATAGGTGATTATATGAAAGTCATAATAAGTGCCGCAGGAACAGGTGGACATATCTATCCTGCAATATCAATCATTAATAAAATAAAAGAAGAAAATAAAAATTGTTCTTTTATTTATATTGGCACAACCGATAGAATGGAAAAAGATATTATTCCTAAGTTAGGAATTAAATATATAGGTCTTGATGTTAAGGGATTTAGTAAGAATATTTTTAAATCAGTGAAAGCTCTTAGTTTAATGCTAAAAGCTAGAAAAAAATGCCTTGAAATAATGAAAGAATTTAAACCTGATATTGTTATTGGGGTTGGTGGATATGTTACAGTACCAGTTATTTTAGCAGCACATAAATTAAATATTAAAACTTTAATTCATGAACAAAATAGTATACCTGGTAAAGCTAATATATTTATAAGTAAATATGTTGATAGAATATGTATTTCTATGAAATCATCAGAGAAATATTTTGATAAAAATAAAACAGTTTATACTGGTAATCCTAGAGCAGAAGAAGTGTTAAAAAACAAAAAACATACTAAGAAGGATCTAGGATTTGATGACAAGAAAAAATTAGTTTTAATTACAATGGGATCTTTAGGGTCTAAGACTGTAAATAAAACAGTAGGGGATGCTTTAAGAAAAGTTAAAAATAAACCTTATGATATTTTATTTGTAACAGGTGAAAACTATTATGATGAGTACAAAGATATTAAATCACCTAGTGTTAAAGTAGTTAAATATTTAAATAATATGCCTGATGTCTTACAAGTTACAGATTTAATAATATCAAGAAGTGGGGCAACTATAGCATCAGAAATTATGGCACTTGGTGTACCATCAATTTTAATACCATCTCCATATGTTCCTAATAATCATCAATATTTAAATGCTATGGAATTTGTTAATAATAATGCTACTATTTTAATAAATGAAAGTGAATTAACAGAAGATAAATTAATGAAAGAAATAGATAATATATTTAATGATAATAAACTTTATGAAGAAATGAAAAAAAATACTAAAAAATTAGCAACTCCTCATAGTTTAACAGATATTTATAAAGAAATAGAAAGGTTAGTCAAGTAGTATGGAAGATATATTAAATTATATAAAACAGTTTGGTGAAGTTAAAGAAAATATATCTTTTAAAGTAATAACGACTTATAAAATAGGGGGAATTGCAAGAGCAATTGTTTATCCTAAAGATATAGATTCACTTATTAGAACATTAAAGTATTTAAAAAGAAACAAAGTTAATTATAAAATTTGGGGAAGGGGTTCCAATATTATTCCTAGTGATAAGGATTATAATGGCATTATAGTTAAACTTGATAGATTAAATAAAATAGATATTCATCAAAGATATGTGATTGCAGGTGCAGGAGTAAATTTAATGGCACTTGCCAATCAACTTTGTAACTTGGGTTATACAGGATTCGAGTTTGCAACTGGTATTCCAGGATCTGTTGGTGGTTCTATTTATATGAATGCAGGAGCTTATAATTGTGCTATTGGTGATATAGTCTCATCAATCAAAGTATTAGATAAAGATTTTGATATTGTAGAACTTGATCGTAAGGAACTTAATTTTAGTTATCGCCATTCTTTATTACAAGAATGTAAGTATTATATTTGTGTTGAAGCAAAGTTTAGAATTTTGAAAAGTAATCCTGATAATATTAAAAAATTAGTAGAAGAAAGAAAAAAACGTCGTGAAGAAACACAACCACTTCAATTTCCTTCAGCAGGCTCAGTATTTAGAAATCCAGAAGGTATGTATGCCGGGAAACTAATAGAAGACGTTAATTTAAAAGGTAAAACTATTGGTGGTGCCATGATTAGTGATAAGCATGCTAACTTTATAGTTAATTCTAATAATGCTAAAGCTAGTGATGTTAAAGAATTAATAGATATGGCAAAAGAAGAAGTAAAGAAAGAATTTAATGTAGATTTAAAAGTAGAACAAGAATTTTTTAATTGGGAGTAGCTTATGGCAAAGAGAAAACTAAAATTAAAATTTGTAAAATTTATATTATTTATTCTTTTCTTAGTACTTATATACGTTATTTACTTTAATGTAATTGGAGATAATATAAAAAGTATTAATATTAATGGTAATCACTACCTAAAAGATAGTGAAATAATAGAATTAGCAGGTATTGGTGATTACAAAGATTTTCTTAAAAAGTCATCTAGTTCTATTGAAAAGAAATTAACAAAAAATATTTTAATAGAAAAGGCTAAAGTAAAGAAAAAAATAAATAAATCTATCATAATTACAATAACTGAAAAGAAAATATTATTTAGAAATAGTAATACTGATAAATATGTTTTATCTGATGAAAAAGAATATGCCTTAGATAAAACATATAATGTTCCATTACTTATAAACTATGTACCAGATGAAGTATATAAAGACTTTGTTAACAAATATAAAGAATTAGATTTAATAATTATTGATAAAATATCTGAAATAAAATATAGCCCTAATCAATATGATGATGACTTATTTATGTTTTATATGAATGATAAGAATTTAGTTCAAGTTACAGTTGCTAAACTTAAAAATTTAAATAAATATAATGAAATAGTAACTAAATTAAATGGTAAGAATGGCATTCTTTATTTAGATTCCGGTAATTATTTTAAAATAATGGAATAATATTATAAATTATGTTAAAATGAATAATGGAGGTAAGAATATGAAGTATCGTATTGTTAAAGTTTTAAGTATAATAATTTTATTTGTCTTAGCCCTAGTTGGTATATATTATTTCTATAGTGCCAACAGTCCGGTTCAAGAGAAAGATAGTGTTAAATTTGCTAAAGAATATACAGGTGTAACTGAAGATAATGTTTTTGTTTATAAGAGTGAAAATGAAATCGTTAGCATTTTAAAAAGTGGAAGTGGTATTGTTTATTTAGGTTTTCCTGAATGCCCATGGTGTCAAAAGTATGTTACACTTCTAAATGAAGTGGCTAAAGAGAAAGGTATAACAGAAATTTATTATTTTAATATCAAAGAGGCAAGGGCAAATAAAACAGTTGCTTATACTGAAATAGTAGAACTATTAAAAGATTATATTCCAACAGATGATGAGGGAAATAAAAAAGTTATGGTACCTGATTTAACATTTGTTATGAATGGTAAAGTAGAGTGGCATAATAATGATACATCAACTATTAGTGGAATGGAAATTAAAGATTACTGGACCGAAGAAAAAGAACAAGAATTCAAACAAAAATTAGGTGCAGCAATCGATAGTGTATTTCATGGAGTTTGTACATCATGTAATGAATAAAAAAGACTAAGTTTAAAACTTAGTCTTTTACTTTATATAAGTCTTTTTCATAATAATGATCAATTTTATTATCATTTATCTTATCTAATTCTTTATCAGTTAATAAGAAGTAATAGTATTTTAAATAATCTTTACCATCATTAGTAACAGGATCATCCCAAGTTAAATCAATATGATACCATTTATTATCTAATTTTACATAATTCCATACATGTTTTGAATTAGAAATTTTATAGTTTTCTATACCCATATGATTCATTATAATTGCAAAAGCATCACTATATCCATTACATGTTCCTAAATGATCAACTAGTAATCCATAAGCAGTTGCATTTTTAGTGCTCTTATTATTTACATCATATCTAGAATTATTTATTAAATAATCGTGAATAGTTTTGATTTTTTCTCTATTACTATCCGAACTATTTAGTTTTGTTTTAATTAGATTATCTACCAGATAATCTATCTGTTTTATTTCACTATTACTATATAACTTTTGAATTTCTAAATTTACTTGTCCTTTTTCAGTATAAGAAGTTAAAATACTAGAAAATGAATTGTAAGGATTAACTAAATCATTTATAATTGATAATTCATCATTTTGTTTAGATAACATTCCTATATCATTTAAACAATCGTCATAGTCAACACTACAATAAAAAGTGAAACTTTGAACACCACTATTAATAATAGTGTAATAAATATTTATGAGATGAGTCTTATTTTTAGCTACAAAGTCATCAGTTAATTTTATTCCTTCAACTATTTCTTTTTTAGCATACTCATTATTATCAATTGTAATATTTTTACGATTAATATCTAAATACTTAAAATAATAGTATTCAACTTTTTCACGATATAAAACACCTAACATAATTAAACAAATAAAAAATGAATTAACCAAAACATTAATAATTATTTTTTTCATAGAGACTCCTTAACAAAAAAAGTAGTGCATACTACTTCTTGCTATCATTTAATGCTTTTTGTAATTTAGATTTATCTCTAGCGGCTTTATTTTTATGAATTAATCCTTTTTTAGCAGCTTTATCTATTTTTTTATTAGCAACTTTAATATCTTTTAAGGCTTCATCCATATTTCCGTCTTTTATATCTTTTCTAACTTTTTTAGCAGCTGTTCTCATACTAGAAATTAAAGTGTTGTTATCAACTCTTTTAACAGCATCAGTTTTTACCCTTTTTTTAGCACTTTTAATATTTGGCATTTTATCACCTCTTCCTTCAAACAATTAAATTTTAACAAAAAAATTAAAAAAAAGCAAATAAAATATGTATTTTAATCAAAAATAATAATGGTGAAACATTTTGAGAGAGATAGATTTAAAAAAATATAAAATTAGAACGGATTTAATTACAGATGTAGTTGATCATAAAAAATCTAAAAATATAGAAGAAATAATAAGATATGTTGATGATATCAAAATAAGTAATATAACTTTAAAAGAAGATGAACCTTTGATAAATAGAAAAAAGGGATTTTATACAACTATTTTCTTTAATGACATAACAGATAATTCTAATGAAAAGAAAGTTGTTGATATTTTAACAGAAGAATTAAAAGAGTTTTTAAGTAAAATGAATATAAAAGAAAATGATAAGATCTTAATCATTGGTTTAGGTAATAGTAAGTCAACTCCTGATATGTTAGGCCCTAAAGTAGTAGAAAAAATTATTGTTACTAGTCATATAAAAAAGTTAGTTGGTTCGTTAGAAAAAGGATACAAAGAAGTGTCCGTCTTATCTCCGGGTGTAATGGGGACAACAGGTATTGAAACTAAAGACATTGTTTTAGGAGTTGTCAATGAAATAAAACCTGATTTTTTAATTTTTATTGATGCTTTATCAAGTGATAGATTAGATAGAGTGAATAAAACTATTCAAATAACTAATACTGGCATAAGCCCAGGAAGTGGTATTGGTAATAATCGAAAAGAATTATCATTTGAGACCTTAAATATTCCGGTTCTTGCAATTGGTGTTCCAACTGTTGTTGATGCTATTACAATAGTTAGAGACACAATAAATTATATGTTTTTAAACTTCAGTTATAATATAGCAAATATAAATAATCCTAAATTAAAGTTTATTACCAGTGGCAGTAATAACTATTTAAAAGAAAAAAATAAAAAGTTAGATGCTAAACAAAAAGAAAAATTTTTAGGTTTAGTAGGAACATTAAGTGATGATGAACTAAAAAAATTATTGTTTGAAGTACTTAGTCCAATTGGATATAATCTTATGGTTACTCCTAAAGAAATAGATTTTTTAATGGAAAAATTAGTTAATATAATTGCCACAGGACTAAATAAAAGCATTCATAATATTAATTAACGACATTTTATTTATGTTTTAAGATATATATTTTATTTGGTGATAAGATGAAAAATAAAATATATGTTTTTTTTGTATCAATTACTTCATTTGTTGTTGGTCTATATTCCCTTAACAATATGAATATTACAACCAAGAATGATTTAATTAATAATTTTGTAACTAGTAATACTCCTAATGTTAAAAATTACTTAAAAGAATATGTGAATAGTATTTCACCACAAGATTTTAATATGTACATATATAAAAAACTAAAAAAAGAGAAAATAAATATAGTTGATAATCAATTGGAAAACACTATAAATAAATTAGTAGGTGAGAGTAAAAAGAAAAAAGAAGAACCAATTATATATATTTATAATACACATCAAAAAGAAAAGTATGCTAATGGAACTTTAGGTGTATATGAATTAAATCCTACAGTCTTATCAGCAAGTTATTTAATAAAAGATATGTTTGAAGATAAGAACATTAATGTTATTGTTGAAGAAACAGATATTATTAAGACTATGAATAAAAGAAAATATACTTATTATCAAACTTATAATATAACTAGAGAATTAGTCCAAAAAACAATAAAAAATTATCCCAGTATTAAGTATTTTATTGATCTTCATAGAGATTCTATAAGTAAAAAGGCTTCTACTGTAATTATAAAAGAAAAACCATATGCTAAGATTATGTTTGTAGTAGGTATGAAAAATAAAAATTCCAGTAAAAATTTAAAATTTATGGAAACCCTAAATGATAAATTTAAAAAGAAATATCCAGGAATCAGTAGAGGAATATATAAAAAGAACTATATTTATAATCAAGATTTGAATCCTGGTGTCATATTGATAGAACTTGGGGGAAATGAAAATACTATGGAAGAAGTATATAACAGTTGTAATGCTATAGTAGATGTATTAATAGAATATATTGGTGAAAATAATGAATAAAGATAATATTTTAAAAAAAATTTTAACTTTATTTTTAATATCATTTTCCGGTTTATATATTATGTTATCGACAGGTTATTATGAAAGTAGAGAAAGAAATAAAATGATTATGACCAACGAACAAATAAAAAGATTTGAAGAAGACATTAAATTAGGAAAAGAAGTTGATCAAAATGATTATCTAAAGGATGGTTATGTTGATTACAGTAATAATTTATCAAGAAAAATGACCAAATTATCTAATGGAATAGAAACAGAGTTTGAAAGAGCATTAAAGTTTTTATTTAAAGAAGCAGGTAATATGATTGAAAAATAACTTATTTTAAGATACAATTTAGTTGGTGATAGTATGAAAGATAAAAAAGTTATATTTATGGGTACACCGGGTTTTAGTGTTAGAATATTAGAAGAATTGATTGATAATACTAATGTAATTGCAGTAGTAACTCAACCAGATAAAGAAACTGGAAGAAAGAAAGAACTAACATATTCTAAAGTAAAAGAATGTGCTTTAGAACATAATATAAAAGTTTTACAACCAATAAAAGTTAGAAAAGAATATCAAGAAATAATTGATTTAAAACCAGATATTATTATTACTTGTGCTTATGGGCAAATAATACCAAAAGAACTACTTGATTATCCTAAATATGGTTGTATTAATGTTCATGCCTCACTACTACCTAAACTTCGTGGTGGAGCACCAATTCATCATGCTATTATTGATGGATATCATGAAACGGGTATAACTATTATGGAAATGGACGATAAGATGGATCATGGATCCATCATAACAAGAGAATCAATTGTTATTGAAGATAGTGATACAGTTGGAAGTCTTCATGATAAACTAAGTGCTCTAGGAGCTAAACTTTTAATTGAAACATTACCAGTAATATTTTCTAAAAAATATCAAAAAGAAGAGCAAGATGAAACAGAAGTTACTTATGGATATAATGTTACAAGAGAAGATGAATTTATTGACTTTAATAAACCAGTAAGAGAAGTATTTAATAGAATAAGAGGGTTAAATCCTTTTCCTGGAGCATATGCTTTATTAGATAACGAAGTCGTTAAGTTATTTGATTGTGAGATTGGGACACTTAATTGTGGTAAAAATGGTGAAATAATTAAAATATATAAAGATGGTATTGGTATATCATGTAATGATGGTGAAATAATAATTAAAGTAATCCAATTCTCTGGTAAAAAGAAAATGAGTGTTAAAGATTATTTAAATGGAGTATCTCAGGATAAATTGATAGGTAAAATATTTAATAAAAACTAATACATTTATTAGTTTTTATTTGTATTATTTCAATAATTATTTTATAATTTAGGTGTGATTAATATGAAGAGTATTTATGATTATACATTAAATGAATTAGAAAATGAATTATTAACAATTGGTGAAAAGAAGTATCGTGCTAAACAAATATATGATTGGTTATACGTAAAAAAAGTTAATAGTTTTAATGATATGACTAATCTTAGCAAAGATAGTATGGAAAAGATTAGTAATCATTTTATAGTTGATGACATTGAAATATTAAAAAAAGAAGTAGATAAAGATGTCATGAAATACTTATTTAAGTTACATGACAATGAGACTATTGAAGCTGTTTTAATGTTTCATGATTATGGTAATAGTATTTGTGTATCTAGCCAAATTGGTTGTAATATGGGATGTAAGTTCTGCAATAGTGGTAAACTAAAAAAAATTAGAAATCTTGAGGCTAGTGAAATAATTTTACAAATTTTAAAAGTAGAAGAAGATGCCAAATTAAAAATATCACATGTTGTAGTTATGGGAATAGGTGAACCTTTTGATAATTATGATAATGTTTGTAAAATGATTGAAATAATAAATAATCCTTTTGGATTAAGTATAGGATCAAGACATATAACAGTATCAACTTGTGGAATAGTACCAAAAATAATAGAATTTAGTAATTTCCCTTATCAAGTTAATTTAGCTATCAGTTTACATGCGCCAAATGATAAATTAAGATCTAGTTTGATGCCAATTAATAATGCATATAAAATAAATGAATTAATGGATGCTATAAAAAAATATATTAGCAAAACTAATAGAAGAGTTACTTTTGAATATATACTTTTAGATAATATTAATGATACTAAAGAATGTGCTTTAGAACTTGCTAATCTTTTGCGCGGATTAAATGCTTATGTCAATCTTATACCATATAATTCGACAGGTGACTTGACATATAATAGAAGTAGTGACTTAAAAATTAAGAGTTTTTATGATATACTTATAAAAGAGGGAATAGGTGTCACAATAAGACGCGAGTTTGGCTCTAAAATAAGTGCCGCTTGTGGTCAATTGCGAGCAAATAATAGGGAGTGATTTTATGAAATCCTTTTATCTGACTGATACAGGTAAATTAAGAGACCATAATGAAGATAGTGTCATTATCGTAGAAAATATGAATGGAGACTATCTTTTAGCAGTAGCCGATGGTATGGGAGGACATTCTGCCGGTGAAGTTGCATCATCCATTGCCATTAGTTGTCTTGGAAAAAGATTCCATGATACATTTTTGAATATGGACAAAATGCAAGCGGTTGAGTGGATAAGAGATAGTGTGTCAGAAATTAATAGTTTAATTTTTAAATATACAGAAGACAATCCTGAAAGTAAAGGAATGGGGACAACACTTGTTGTAGCAATTGTTTCTAAAAATTATATTTTGTTTGGAAATATTGGAGATAGTTCAGGATTTGTTATTAAAAATGATAAAATGTACAAAGTTACTCATGATCATACATTAGTTAATTTATTAGTTACAGCAGGAGAATTAACTGAAGAAGAAGCAAAGCATCATCCAAGAAAGAATGTATTGATGAAAGCTCTTGGAATTAATGATCCAATTGATGTTGATGTATTTGATTGCATGGATATAGAATCAATTTCATCTATTATGTTATGTAGTGATGGTTTAACATCTATGCTTTCTGATGAACAAATAGAAAAATTATTATTAGCAGATGATATTGAAGTAGAAGAGAAAGTTGTTAGACTTATAAGAAAGGCTAACAATCGTGGAGGAAATGACAATATTTCAGTTGCGTATTTAGCAATTGATGATAAAAGGAGTGAAAAAGAATGATTGTAAAGGGGCAAAAAATTAATGATCGTTACGAAATCCTTAAAAATATTGGCGAAGGTGGTATGGCTAATGTTTATTTAGCCCAAGATACTATACTTGATAGATTGGTAGCTATTAAAGTTTTAAGGGGAGACTTAGCAAACGATGAAAAGTTTGTTAGACGTTTTCAAAGAGAAGCATTATCAGCATCTAGTCTTTCACATCCTAATATTGTTGAAATATATGATGTGGGTGAAGATGAAGGTAATTACTTTATCGTAATGGAATTTATTGAAGGAAGGACTTTAAAACAATTAATAAAAAAGCGTGGAAAGTTAACGGTACCAGAAGTTATTGATATTATGCTTCAAATAACAGATGCTATGGCCGTAGCACATGATTCACTAATTATCCATCGTGATTTAAAACCACAAAATATCATGATAACGGAAGATGGGGGAATCAAAATTACAGACTTTGGAATTGCCATGGCTTTAAATAGTACTCAATTAACGCAAACTAATTCTGTAATGGGAAGTGTTCATTACTTACCACCAGAACAAGCTAATGGGAAAGGTGCAACTTTAAAAAGTGATATTTATTCATTAGGAATTATGATGTATGAATTACTAACTGGTTCTCTTCCATTTAAAGGTGATAATGCAGTTGAAATAGCATTAAAACACTTAAAAGAAGAATTACCACCAGTTAAGAATGAGGACCCTTCAATTCCTCAAAGTGTTGATAATATAGTTCATAAAGCAGCAGCTAAAAATCCTAAAAATAGATATAATAATGCACGTGAAATGTATGAAGATTTAAAAACTTGTCTTGATAAAGAAAGAGAAAATGAAGCACCACTGAAATTAAAATATAATGAAGTAGATAACGAAGATACAAAAGTAATAGAATTAGTAGGAGATGTTGATAATTCGTTAGTTAAGAATATCACTGATGATTCTGAAAAGAAATCTAATACAAAATTAATTATTCTATTATGTATTCTAGGTGTTTTGATATTAGGAGTTGTTGGATTCTTTACTTATAGTTATTTTAGTAAACCAAAAGAAGCTCAAATACCAGATGTTGCAGGATTAACAGTTCAAGAAGCAGAAAAGAAGTTAAAAGATAAAGGATTTTTAGTAGCATCAGATACTGTTGAAATAGAAGATGAGACTTATAAAGAAGGACTTGTTGTTAAAACATCACCTGCTATAGGAAGAACAATTAAATTAGTAAAAGAAATTACTTTATATGTTTCAACTGGTTCTATAAAATATACTGTTGAGAATTTAATTGGTAAGAATTATATTGAGGTGCAAACTCTTTTAGAAAATGTTTATAAACTTAACGTAACAGTAGAAGAAAAAGATGTAGAAGAAGGCGATGATAAAGAGTATGATCGACAAGAAATAATAGGCCAAAGTGTTGATCCTGGTGAAGTATTAGTTAAAGGATCTGATATAACAATTTATATTCCAAGGGATATGAAAAAATATCCTGACTTTATTAAAGAAAAATGGTCACTTGATGAAATTAAGTCATTCGCTGATAAATATGAACTTATTCTAACAATAAGAGAAGAAGAAACAAATGATTATAAACCAGGTACAATAATTAAACAAAGTAGACCTGCTAAATCAGAAATTGTTAGAAAAGCACCACTAACTATTACAATCGCTAAAGAAGTTCAAGTTCTAGAAGAAGAAATAGATATTCCAGAAGATGGAGGAGAAACTGGAGATAACGGGGGAACTGGTAACTCAGGTGGTTCTGGAGAATCAGGAAATACAGGTAATTAATAATGCAGGGACAAATAATAAAAATATTAAGTAATGATTATTTTGTCTCTTTAGATAATGTTACCTATGTATGTAAATCAAGAGGTAAATTTCGTAAAGATAACATAACACCACTAGTTGGTGATTATGTTATATTTGATATAGAGCAAAAATATATTTTAGATGTCTTACCAAGAAAAAATAGTTTAGTAAGACCAAGCGTATCTAATATTGATCAAGCTATTGTTATGACCAGTTTAAAAAAGCCTAATTTAGATTTAGTTTTACTTGATAGATTACTAGCAACATTAGTAGATAATAAAGTAGATGCTATAATATGTTTTTCCAAAAAAGATCTACTCACTCATAGTGAATTAAAAGAAATTAAAAAAATAAAAAAATATTATAGTTCTATAGGTTATACAGTTTTATTTAATAATAAATTAAGAAAAATAAAAAAATTATTAAAGAATAAAACAACAGTTTTTACAGGACAAACAGGTAGTGGTAAAAGTAGTCTAATAAATAGGTTAAATCCTAGTTTAAACTTTGATACTGGTGAAATATCAGAAGCCTTAGGTAGAGGTAAACACACTACAAGGCATACTGAATTAGTAGAAATGTATGGCGGTAAAGTACTAGATACTCCAGGATTTAGTGATGTAGATTTATCAAAAATAAAAGACTTAAAGAATTGTTTTATTGAATTTAAAAAGTATAAATGTCCATATAATGACTGTGAACATATTAATGAAAAAGATTGTGAAATAAAAAGACAAGTTGAACTTGGTAATATATTATTATCTCGTTATGAAAACTATAAGAAGTTAAAAGAAAGTAGATGGTAGGATGAAAGAAGTATCAGTTTCTATTTTGAATGGTGAAAACTATTTAAAATCTACAGAAACACTTAATAATACAAGTGCGGATTATATTCATTTAGATGTTATGGATGGGAAATTTGTAAATAATTCCTTTCTAACACCTAGTGAAATAGTGAAAGTAGTAGAAAAAACTAGTAAAAAAGTAGATGTTCATCTTATGGTTAATAATCCTGCTACCTATATTAAGAAATTAGCATTATACAATATTTCCTATATAACAGTGCACTATGAAATAAAAGATTATTTATCTTACATTGAGATGATAAAGTCATATGGTTTTAAAGCAGGTATTGCAATTAAACCAAGTACTAAAGTAGAAGATATATATGATATTTTAGATAAAGTATCATTGGTTTTAGTAATGAGTGTTGAACCAGGATTATCTGGACAAAGTTTTATACCAGAAACAAAAGAAAAAATTGATAAATTAAGAGAAGAAATAAATAGAAGAGGACTAAATACTAGAATAAGTGTTGATGGTGGAATAAATAATTTAGTACTTCCTCAAGTATCAAATGCTGATATATTAGTAAGTTGTAGTTATATATGGGAAAACTTAGATAATATTAAGAAATTACAAGAAAACTTGTAATTTTTTCGTTTTTGTGGTATTATATCCAACCAAGGAGTTGATATTATGGCTAAAAATGGTGAGTATTCTAAAGAATTTGAAGCTTTTAATACTAAACATTTCGATGAAATGAGTGAAGAAGAAATCTTTCAAGTGCCACTTTCTGTACTTGGTGCTAGTTATGAATTTGTAAGCGATTTATTAATGCCATTTAGTACTAATCTATATGCTCATTGTTATAGAAATATGGATCCAAGTAAAATTAGAGTTTCATTTATTAAAACAGATGATGATTCATGTATGGAAGTAGCAACAGGTACTGTATTTAAAAAAGAAAGAGATGGATTATATAGTGAAGAAACAGGCTTATATTTCTTCAATGAATCTCAATTTACAACTATTAGTACTAAGAATATGGTGGATAGAATGAGACAAAATGGTTATATTGATAATATGAAAAGATTCTTTGGCCATTTCGAAAAATTACAAAAGCGTGATTCTTATTTAAGAGGAGTTATGTATAAGATGGCATTAGAAGAAGGAAAAGAACTAGATTACGAAACAGTTGAAAATGAAAAAACAAAAGATTTAAAAAAGATACAAATTATATAAGGAACTAAAGTTCCTTTTTTGTTGCAAAAAAAAGAACTATTTCTTCATAGTTCTAATTTCTTTTGCAGATAGTCTAACTTTAGATCCATCATCTAATTTAATAGTTTGTAAGTTTAACTTTTGTTTCTTCTTAGTGGTATTTAATGCATGAGATCTTAAGTTCTTAACGTTTGGTTTTCTATTAGATACATTAACTGCCATATTCCATCACTCCTCGTATTCGCTTATTAACTTTATCATATATTTTATGATAAGTCAAACAATTTATTACTTTTTATTACCTATGTGTGTTAAAATATGTTTAGGAGGTAATAACTATGTATACACCATTATTTGTTAAGACTGATAATAGTTTACTGTCATCTCTAGTAACTATAAAAGATTTAATTAAAAAATGTAGTGAATTAAATATTACCTCTGTAGCGATTTGTGATAATAATTTGTATGGAGTTATGGACTTTTATCACGAATGTTTAAAAAATAATATTAAACCAATAATAGGGCTTGATTTATCTTTTGATAATTTAAGAGTATTACTTTATGCTAAAGATAATAAAGGGTATCATAATTTAATAAAATTAGAGACTTTAAAAAATAAAAATATTCTTGATTTAGAATATTTTAAAAAATACTCTAGTAATCTAGTAGGAATTGTTTTATATGAAGATATTGATACTTATTTTGAAATTAATAATATCTTGGAAGATATTTATATAGGTACTAATAAAGAAATAGACTTACCTAAAGGTGCCAAAGGAATATATGTTAATAAGACTTTATACTTAGAGAAAAGTGATGCTAAATATTTACCATACTTATTAATGATAAGAGATGGTAAGACTTTAGCAGATGGATTTAATGATATGGAAGCTAATAACTATTTAGTTACTAGTCCTGAAATAGACAATAAATACTTGGAAAACACTAATTATGTTAGTAATATTTGCAATCTTACTTTTGATAACAAAGAAAGATATATGCCAAAGTATCGTGATGATAGTAAAGAGTATTTAATTAAACTATGTATGACTGGACTTAAGAAAAGACTTGATAATAAGGTTAGTGAAGTATATTTAAATAGATTAAAATATGAACTTGATGTTATTATTAAAATGCATTTTGAAGACTATTTCTTAGTTGTTTATGATTTTATTAAATATGCTAAGAAAAACGATATTTTAGTAGGGCCAGGACGTGGTAGTGCAGCAGGTAGTTTAGTAGCATATTCACTTGGAATAACAGAAGTTGATCCCATTAAATATAATTTATTATTTGAAAGATTTTTAAATCCTGAACGTATTACGATGCCTGATATTGATACTGATTTTCCTGATATTGATCGAGATAGAGTAATTAATTATGTAGTAGATAAATATGGTAAAGATAAAGTCGCTAATATTATTACTTTTGGTACTATGGGTGCCAAACAAGCTTTAAGAGATGTAGCAAGAGTACTTAATATATCTTCTAAAGATGTTGATTTTTTATGTAAAAATTTAGGATTTAATGATAGATTATCCAAACTTATGGAAGATAAAGAGACAAAAAATTATATTTTGAATGACGATAGATTAAAAAAATTATATGATATTTCTTTAAAAATAGAAGATAACAAACGTCATACATCAACTCATGCCGCAGGTATCGTAATATCTTATAAAGATATTGATGATGTAGTCCCAATTGTTTTTGATGATGGTATTAATCAAACAGAATATACAATGGATTATTTAGAAGAATTAGGCCTTATTAAAATGGATTTCTTAGGTATTAGACATTTAACAACTATTAAAAATATTATTGATGATGTTAATCTAAATCTTAATAAGAATATATCTTTTAATACTATACCTCTTGATGATCCACTAGTATTTAAATTATTTAGTTTAGGAGATACATCTGGTATATTCCAATTTGAAAGTGCTGGTATGCGCAACTTTTTACGTGAATTAAAACCAAGCACTTTAGAGGATATATTTGCCGCTATAGCCTTATATAGACCGGGTCCAGCATCAAACATTCCATCTTACATAAAACGAAAGAATAAGAGAGAAAAAATAGATTATTTTGATCCTAGTTTGGAAAATGTTTTAAAACCAACTTATGGAATTATTATTTATCAAGAACAAATAATTTTAATAGCCTCAATTATGGCAGGATATAGTTTGGGAGAAGCTGATATATTACGCCGTGCCATGAGTAAGAAAAAGTTTGATTTATTAGAACAAGAACGTGATAAATTTATAACTAATTCAGTAAAAAGAGGATATAGTGAAGAAATTGCAACTAAAGTATTTGAATTAATTTTAAAGTTCGCGGGTTATGGCTTTAACAGAAGCCACTCTGTGTCATATTCAATTGTTTCTTATAAAATGTTATATTTAAAAGCTCATTATCCTAAATATTTTTATGCTAACTTATTAAGTAGTAATATTGGTAGTGAAACTAAGACTAAAGAGTATATCTTAGAAATGAAAAAACTAGGTATTACAGTAAAACTACCCGATGTTAATATTAGTACTAATAATTATTTAGTCTTAAAGAATGATGTTTATTTACCAATATCAACGATTAGAAATGTAGGATTAGTGACTGCTAACTATATTATTTCCGAAAGAGAGAAAGGAAAATTTAAAGATATTTTTGATTTTCTTATTCGTACTTATGAAAAAACTAATAATACTAAAATCTATGAATCACTAGTATTTTCGTCATTTTTTGATAGTTTTGGACTTAGTAAGAAATCTCTTATCGAAAATATGGATATAATCTTTAATTATGTTGATTTATGTATCAAGTTAGGAAGAGATAGTGTAGATGTTCCTAATATTATCAATGTAAAAGAATATGATAGTGACTATCTATTAGAAAAAGAACACTCTTTATATGGGTTTTATATAACATCTCATAAGACTGAAAAGTATAAATTAAACGAAAAGAATATTGTTGATCTTAATTTAATTCCTAATTATTTTGGTAAAATAGTTAATATTGTTACTCAAATAGATAGAATAAAAGAAATAAATACTAAAAACAACGAACTTATGGCCTTTTTAACAGTTAGTGATATGACAGGTAGTATCTCAGTTACAATATTTCCTAAAACATATGAAAAAGTTAATTTAGAAAAAGGAAATATTGTTAAAATAACAGGTAGTGTTGAAAGAAGATATAATGAATATCAAATAGTTTGTAATACTATTGAAATATTAAATTAGCCAAGTATATGTTTTTGTGTTATTATATTATGTAGTGGTGATTACATGTTTATACCTGATTTATATTATAAAGATGTATTTAGTATTAATTATAAATTATTAAAAAAGATGGGAATAAAAGTCCTACTTTTTGACATGGATAATACTATTCGTGATATTAATCATACTTTTAAGGAATTAAAAGAGCGAAAAGTAAGGGATGATATAAAAGAATTATTTTCTAAACTAAAAAAAGATTTTGATATTTATATTGTTTCTAATAATGCATCACCTAAGAAAGTTATGTATTATGCATCTTATTATGATGTTGGATATATAACAGGGGCAAAGAAACCATTTCATTGTGGTTTCAAAAAGGCTTTAAAATATGGAAAAAAAGAAGAACTATGTGCTATTGGAGACCAAATATTAACAGATGTCTTGGGGGCTAAAACTTTTGGTATTAAAGTTGTTTTAGTAGATAGATTAGGGGATAAAGATTCAGTCTTTACTTTAATAAATAGAAGAATAGAAAACTTAATTATGAAAAGATTAAAGAGAAAAGGTCTTTTTGAAAAGGGGAAGTATAATGAGTAAAAAATGTATAGGTTGTGGGGCAGTATTACAAGATAATAATGTTTTATTAGAAGGATTTACAACTAATTTAACTAATGACTATTGTATTAGATGTTTTAGAATGAATAATTATGGTGATTACCAATTAGTTACTAAATCTAATGAAGAATTTATTGATATTTTAAAAAGTATTGGTAAAAAGAAGAATCTTGTTTTATATGTTGTAGATGTTTTAAATGTACCCAAAGACTTAGGTAAAATAAAAGATTATTTAGTAAATAATGATATTATGTTAGTTTTAAATAAAAGAGATACTTTACCTCTTTCTATTATTGATGATAAAGTAATTAATTACTTTAAAGAGCAAAACTTAGGATTTATTGATATTATTTTAATAAGCGCTCTTAAGGATTATAATTTAGATTTACTATATTCTAAAATAAAAAAATATAACAATAAAGAAGATGTCTATGTTGTTGGTAATACTAATGCTGGTAAAAGTATGTTAATAAATAAATTTATGAAAAATTATATGGCAAAAGATGAAGTGTTATCTATTTCACCAATGCCATCAACAACTTTAAATCAAATAAAATTATCAATGGGGAACTTTAATATTATTGATACTCCAGGTCTTGTTGATAATTCTAGTATTATTAATCATGTTGATGTTAATGTCTTAAAGAAATTATCATGTCGTAAAGAAATTAAACCTAGAGTCTTTCAAATTAAGAAGGGTCAATCTTTAACTGTTGATAATCTCCTTCGTATTGACTATGTTGAAGGTGATAAAAATAGTTTTGTTTTCTTTGTTAATAATGATTTAAAAATAAAAAAGATTAATACAGTTCATAATAAATCATTAATTAACTTATATAAAAGAGAGTACAATGTTAATTATCGTGAAGATATAGTTATCAATGGCTTAGGTTTTATTAAGATTACTGATGGCTGTAAAATAAATATATATTTAAATAAAGAAACAGATGTCTTTGGAAGAAGAAATTTAATCTAAAGGAGGTAAAAGTATGGATAACACGAATTTAATTAATGAAGTTAGACAAGCTAACGATATAGTTTCGGTTATTTCATCTTATTTACCATTAGTAAAAAAGGGCAAAAACTATTTTGGAGTTTGTCCTTTTCATGATGATACTAATCCTAGTATGAGCGTATCACCGGACAAACAAATATATAAATGCTTCTCTTGTGGAGCTTCAGGGAACGTCTTTAACTTTGTTATGGACTATGAACATCTTGATTTTAAAGGAGCTTTGTCATTGCTTGCCGATAAAGCGGGTATTAAATTAAATAATGTTAAAGTTAAGTCTGAAAATAAATATGCTAAATATTATGATATGTATGATATAGCCTTAAAATTATATCAAAACAATATTAATACTAAACAAGGTGTTGAAGCGAAAGAATATTTAAAGAAAAGAGAACTTGATGAAGAAGCTATTAAGTATTTTAAAATTGGAGTTTCTTTCAAAGAACAAACTCAATTAGTAAATATTTTGTTGGATAAAAAATATAGTATCAAAGAATTAGAAGATTTAGGACTTAGCTATAATAATAAAGACTTATATATTAATCGTATTATGTTTCCATTATTTGATGTATCTGGAAGAGTAGTAGGGTTCTCTGGAAGAATCTATAACAGTACTTCAGATAGCAAGTATGTTAATACTAAAGAGACTATTATCTTTAAAAAAGGTGAAATGCTTTATAACTATCATAATGCTAAAGAAGATTCTCGTAATTTAAAATATGTTATTGTAGTAGAAGGATTTATGGATGTTATAAGACTTCATATAGCAGGATATAATAACGTAGTAGCCTTAATGGGGACATCTTTAACTAAAGAACAAATTAGTCTTTTGAAGCGACTAAGTAATAATATATATTTATCACTTGATGGTGATAATCCTGGTAAAAAAGCCACTTATAATGTTGGCTTGTTATTAGAAAAAGAAAATATCAACCCTAAGGTAATAAGACTTGATAATGATTATGATCCTGATACTTATGTTATTGAAAAAGGAAAAGATAGTTATCAAAACTTAATTGATGAAGCAATTCCTTTTAGTGAATATAAGATAATTTATTTAAAAAATGGTATTGACTTTAATAATATTGATGAGAAGAGTAAATATGTTAATGAAGTATTAAAAACAATAAATGAAGTTAAAGATGAAATAAAAAGAGAGTTTCTCTTAGATAAATTGTCAAAAGAAGTAAATTTAGATGTTGAAATATTGAAAAATCAGTTGCAAAAACTAGAAAATTGTAGTAAAATTGAAACGTTTGAAAAGAAATCTGTAACAAAAGTAAAAAAAGATAAATATCGTATTTCATCTTATGCTATTTTATACTATATGTTAACTAATCATGAAGTAATAAATATTTATAAGAAAAAGTTAAACTTTTTGCCATATAAAGAAGATAGATATTTGGCGAATGAAATAATTTATTACTATGAGAAATATGGCGATATTGAGATTGCAGATTTTATAACATATCTACAAGATAAACCTGAACTAAAAGAAGTACTTAATAATGTATTAGAAGAAGAGTTTGACAAGTTAACAAATCTAGATTTGGTTTATGACTATTTTAAAGTGATCGACGAATATAGTTGTAACCTCGAAATTAATGGGTTAAAAGAGAGAATGAAAAAAGAGACCGATCCAATCGAAAAAGCCAAATTAGCAGATCAGATTAGACTTATCAAAATGGGGAGTTGAAATTAAGTGATTAATGAAATTAAATCTTTTGAAGAAAGAAAAAATGATTTGTTAGTTTTAGGAACGACACAAGGTTTTATTACTTATGATCAAATAGCAGAGACATTAAAAGGAATAGAGCCAGATAGTGATTCATTAGATGAATTATATAATATGTTCGTTCAAAATAATATTGAAATAACAACTGGTGATGATGAAGATGGTGGCATATCTTTAGAAGAAGATGAAAAAAACTTAGTAGAAGATGTTGCCAATAATAAGGATATTAAGATTAATGATCCTGTTAGAATGTATTTAAAAGAAATAGGTAGAATTAATTTGTTAACTTCTGATGAAGAACATGAATATGCTCTAATGGCTCAAGAAGGTAATGAAGATGCTAAAAGAGTATTAGCAGAATCTAACTTGCGTCTAGTTGTATCTATTGCCAAAAGATATGTTGGACGTGGAATGCAATTTCTTGATTTAATTCAAGAAGGTAATATTGGATTAATGAAAGCAGTAGAAAAGTTTAATCCTGATAAAGGGTATAAGTTTTCAACTTATGCAACTTGGTGGATTAGACAAGCTATTACCCGTGCTATAGCAGATCAAGCTAGAACTATAAGAGTACCTGTTCATATGGTTGAAACAATCAATAAATTAGCACGTATTCAAAGACAATTAACACAAGAATTAAATAGAGAACCAACTGATGAAGAATTAGCAGAGAAACTAAATATACCTCCTGAAAAAGTACGTGAAGTATATAAGATTTCTCAAGAACCAGTATCTTTAGAAACACCAATTGGTGAAGAAGATGATTCACATTTAGGTGACTTTGTTCCTGATGAAAGAACAATGTCTCCAGAAGAATATGCAACAGCAGAACTATTAAAAGAAGAATTAGAAAGTGTTTTATTAACACTTACCGAAAGAGAAGAGAAAGTTCTAAAATTAAGATTTGGTCTAGAAGACGGACAATGTCGTACTCTAGAAGAAGTAGGTCAAATATTTGGTGTTACTCGTGAACGTATTCGTCAAATAGAAGCTAAAGCTTTAAGAAAGATGCGTCATCCATCTAGATCAAAGAAATTAAAGGATTTCTTAACAGATTAATGTTAAATAAAAGATTAGAGGCAGTAGCCTCTTTTATTGATGAAGGTTCTTCTTGTTTAGATGTTGGTTGTGATCATGGATTATTAGACGTTTTCCTATTTAAAAATAGAAAAAATATTAAACTGGTAGCTTCTGATATTAATAAAAAACCTTTAGAAAAGGCTAAAGATAATATTGAAAGATATAACGCTTTGAACATAGAATTAAGATTAGGCAATGGACTAGATGTAATAGATGATACTATTGATACTGTTATAATATCTGGTATGGGTGGATTAACTATTTGTGATATTTTAAAAAAAGAAAAATTAAAAAATGTTAACAAGTTAGTTTTATCACCTAATAAAGATTTCTATGAAGTAAGAAAAAGAGTAATAGAGTTAGGATACAGTTTTGATAAAGAACAAATAGTAGAAGAAAAAAATAAGTATTACCTAATATTATCTTGTAAAAAAAAGAAAAAAATATATAATGAAGATGAATTAAAATATGGCACATCTACTATGATAAAAGATGAAACTTATAACAATTATTTAAACTATTTAATAACTAAATATAATAATAGATTAAATAAAATACCTGATAAATATCAAAAAGAAATAAATGAATTAAAAAAAGAGGTTATGAAAATAAAAAGTTTTTTATAATCTCTTTTTAAATAAAAAACGATGGATTAGAAGTATTATCTTCTTTTTTTATTTCTTTTTGTTCGTCTTCTTTGTTGTCATCATCTTTAATTATTTTAGCAACTTTAAACATTGTTTTAGTATTTTGCCAAATAGGTTTTATTTGATAAAAAACAGGTATTGCTTGGTTTATTACATTTAATGTTTTAGAAGCCCCATTTAAAATACTAGTAAAGTTAATTTTATTAATGTTTCTAAGAAAAGGAGAAGACATTCTAGTTCCCAAGAATCTAGGTGTATTAATAAAATTAGGATATGGTGTGTAGTATGGTGGAATACCATTATAATAGTTATTCATCTTGACCTCCTATAATTAATATATGAAATATTTATTATTTTGATATAAAACACTTTTAATTTTATTTTAATAATGATATACTAATTATGTATGATAGAATGATAGGGTGATTGGATGGCATTGTTTAAGAAAAAAGAAGATTTAAAAGAGACAAATGTTTTGACAAATCAAAGTGAACAAACAGTATCCCAAAGTAATAAAGACTATACAGGAATAGAAAAAGCCAAAGTAGTAGTAGCGGCTAAAAAAACAAAATTTAAATATATTGCTAAAAATGTTCAAGGAGATATTATTAAAGGATACTTTGACGCAGATAGAGTAGAAGATGTTAAAACCTTCTTAAATAATGAGGGTTATGAAGTAATTAGTGTTCAAATATCTAAAGATATTGATATTGATTTATCTGGAGGAAAATTAAGCTATAGTGAATTATCATTTGTATTAGCTCAATTATCTACTTATTTAAAGGCTGGTATTCCTTTAATTGAGTCAGTTCGTATTTTGGAACGTCAAACAGTTAAGCCTTTTAAAAAGAAAATATATTCTAATATTATTTATGATTTAGTAAAAGGAGAAAGTTTTTCAACAGCACTTGAAAATCAAGGCAATGCCTTTCCTAAATTATTAACTAACATGGTAAAAACAGCTGAAATGACTGGAGACTTAACTAGTGTTCTTGATGATATGAATAATTATTATTCAGAAATAGATAGAGTAAGAAAATCTATGGTCAGTGCAATGATTTATCCACTTATAGTTTTAGGATTATCAGTTCTAGTTATTGCATTTGTACTTATGTATGTTGTTCCTAAGTTTATTACTTTATTCCAACAAAACAATGCAGAGTTACCTGGAATAACACAATTTACAATAGGACTTAGTGCTTTCTTAAAAAATAATATTTTCTTTGTTATATTAGGTGTAGCCCTATTATTAATAACCTATCGTATAGCCTTTAAAAATGTTAAAGGATTTAGAAGAGCAATGCAATACTTTATCATGCATGTGCCAGTATTTGGTAATATTGTTATTTATAATGAAGTTGCAATGTTCACTAAAACATTTGCTTCACTTTTATCACACAATGTCTTTATAACTGAAAGTATGACAGTATTAAATAAAGTATCAGATAATGAAATATATAAAGAAATGATAAAAGAATGTATGGACAATTTAGCGAAAGGTAAAAAAATTAGCGAATCATTCAAAGGAAAATGGGCCTTTCCAGTTGTAGCATATGAAATGCTAGTAACAGGGGAGAATACTGGTCAATTAGCAACTATGATGCAGTATGTTGGTAATTATTATCAAGAACTACATGCTAACGCAACCAAGAGATTAAATACTTTTATAGAACCAGTAATGATTATGTTTTTGGCTTTTACAGTTGGAATAATCATTTTATCAATAATAGTTCCTATGTTTGATTTCTATCAACAAATAAGTGGTTAATATGAGAGCAGTATATACAGTTATATTATTTATTATAGGTTTATTTATGGGATCATTTTATAATGTAGTTGGATATAGATTACCTAATAAAATGTCATTAATAAAACCGAATAGTCATTGCACTAATTGTAAGAAAGAACTTAAATGGTATCATTTGATACCTGTTTTTTCGTATTTATTTCTAGGAGGAAAATGTGCCTATTGTAAATCTAAAATAGGAATTATCCACCCTTTAGTAGAATTAATAACTGGAATACTTTTTGCTATTAGTTATTACTCATTTGGTTTCACTTGGAGTTTTGGAATTGCACTTATAATATCAAGTTTATTTGCAATTATTATAGTAAGTGATCTAAACTATTTAGTAATACCAGATGAAATATTAGCAGTGGCAGGTAGTTTAATTGTAGTTTTTAATTTCTTTAACTTAGGATTCATTGGAGTTTTAAAATCTATTGGTTGTGGACTTATAATGTTTATAGTAATGTTTCTAATAATGAAATTAGGAAATAAAATATTTAAAAAAGAATCTCTTGGTGGAGGAGATATAAAGTTAATGTTAGTCTTAGGTATGACTTTATCGCTTGCAATGAATATCTTTTCAATATTTATAGCATCTTGTATAGCCTTACCCATATCAATAATAATTTTATTAAAAAATAAAGATAACATTATTCCATTTGGACCATTCCTAGTAGCAGGTAATTTACTAGTTATGTTTTTAAAACTAGATATTCTAGATATAATTAAAATGTTTTAGGGAATAGTAAAAAAAACTATTCTTTTTTTATCGTTTTTGATAAAATAAAAATGGTGATGTTATGGCAAAGCTATATTTTAAATATGGAGCAATGAACTCTGGAAAAACTATTGAAGTATTACGTACTTGTTATAATTATAATGAACGTGGTTTAAATGTTATTTTAATTAAACCAAAAGTAGATTTAAAAGGAAGTAACAAAGTAGTATCAAGAATAGGCTTAGAAAGAGAAGTTGACTATCTAATATCAGATAAAGAAAATATCTATGATATGTTTATTGATAAAAATATAGATGTTATAATTGCCGATGAAGCTCAATTTTTTACAAGAGAACAAATTAATGAATTATGGTTTTTAACCAAAAAGAAAGATATTGATATTTTATGCTATGGTTTAAGATGTGACTTTCTTATGAATGGATTCCCAGGATCTACTAGATTATTAGAAATAGCGGATTCCATAGATGAAATAAAAACAATTTGTGCTTGTGGTAAAAAAGCTACTATCAATATGAGATATGTTAATGGTGTTCCTTCATTTGAAGGAGAACAAGTATCAATTGATGGATTTAACAATGTCACATACGATGCTGTTTGTGGAGAGTGTTATATAAAACAAAGAGAGAAGGAGAAAAAATAATATGAAATACGTTTATTTATTTAGTGAAGGAAACAAAGATATGCGTAATCTTTTGGGAGGAAAAGGTGCTAATTTAGCCGAAATGACTAGTATTGGTTTACCAGTACCCCAAGGATTTACAATTACAACAGAAGCTTGTACAGCATATTACAATGATGGAAAAGAAATAAATGATGAAATTAAGTCTCAAATAAACGAGTATATTACAAAACTAGAAGAAATAACTGGAAAGAAATTTGGTGATAAAGAAAATCCATTATTAGTTTCAGTTAGAAGTGGTGCAAGAGCATCAATGCCTGGTATGATGGACACAATTCTTAACTTAGGTTTAAATGAAGAGGTTGTAGAAGTAATAGCAGAAAAAAGTAATAATCCAAGATGGGCTTGGGATTGTTATAGAAGATTTATTCAAATGTATTCTGATGTTGTAATGGAAGTAGGCAAGAAATACTTTGAAGAATTAATTGATAAAATGAAGGAAAAGAAAGGCGTTAAACAAGATGTTGAATTAACTGCCGAAGATTTAAAAGAATTAGCAAGAGAATTTAAAGAAGAATACAAAGCTAAAATAGGTAGTGATTTCCCAAGTGATCCAAAAGAACAATTAATGGGAGCTATTAAAGCAGTATTTAGATCATGGGATAATCCTAGAGCCAATGTCTATAGAAGAGATAATGATATTCCTTATTCATGGGGTACAGCAGTAAATGTTCAATCTATGGCCTTTGGTAACATGGGAGATGACTGTGGAACTGGTGTTGCCTTTACAAGAGATCCAGCAACTGGAGAAAAAGGCTTGTTTGGTGAATTCTTAACTAATGCTCAAGGAGAAGATGTTGTTGCCGGTGTTAGAACGCCAATGAAGATTGCCGAAATGGAGCAAAAATTCCCAGAAGCTTATAAAGAGTTCCAAGAAGTATGTAAAACTTTAGAAAATCATTATCGTGATATGCAAGATATGGAGTTCACTGTAGAACATGGAAAACTTTATATGTTACAAACAAGAAATGGAAAAAGAACTGCACAAGCAGCATTAAAGATTGCGTGTGACCTAGTAGATGAAGGAATGCGTACTCCTGAAGAAGCAGTACTAATGATAGATCCAAGAAACTTAGACACATTATTACACCCACAATTTGACGCTAAAGCATTAAAAGAAATAACTCCAATTGGTAAAGGTTTAGGAGCATCTCCTGGGGCAGCTTGTGGGCAAATAGTATTTACAGCAGAAGATGCAGAAAAGTGGGCTAATAATAGTAAAAAGGTTGTTTTAGTAAGACTTGAAACATCTCCAGAAGATATAACAGGTATGAAAGTATCACAAGGTATACTTACAGTTCGTGGTGGTATGACATCACATGCTGCAGTTGTTGCACGTGGAATGGGTTCATGTTGTGTATCAGGATGTGGTGATATCAAGATGAACGAAGCTAAGAAAGAATTTGAACTTGGTGGAAAAGTATTCCATGAAGGAGATGTTATCTCTATCGATGGTACTACTGGTAACATTTATGATGGCGCAATACCTACAGTAGATGCTACCATTGCCGGTGAATTTGGAAGAGTTATGGAATGGGCAGATAAGTTTAGAACATTAAAAGTTAGAACTAATGCTGATACTCCAAAAGATACAAAGAAAGCTATTGAATTAGGAGCAGAAGGTATTGGATTATGTAGAACAGAGCATATGTTCTTCGATGCCGAAAGGATCTTCAATTTAAGAAGAATGATTTTAGCAGAAACAGAAGAAGATAGAATAAAATATTTAGACTTATTAATTCCTTATCAAAAAGGTGATTTCAAAGCAATGTATAAAGAACTAAAAGATTTACCAATGACAGTTCGTTATATAGATCCACCTCTACATGAATTTATTCCTAAGACTGATAATGAAAAGAAAGAATTAGCAGAAGCTATGAATATGACAGTTGAACATATTGAAAAAGTATGTGATGAATTACATGAATTTAATCCAATGATGGGTCATAGAGGTTGTAGACTTGCAGTTACATATCCAGAAATTGCAAAAATGCAAACAAGAGCATTAATGGAAGCTGCTATCGAAGTAAAAGAAGAAGATGGATATAATATTGTTCCAGAAATAATGATACCTTTAGTAGGAGAAAAGAAAGAATTAGATTATGTTAAAAATATCGTTGTAGAAGTGGCTGAACAAGTTAAAAAAGAAAAGAATTCTAACATGGAATACCATATTGGAACAATGATAGAAATACCAAGAGCAGCACTTTTGGCAGATGAAATAGCAGAGTCTGCAGAATTCTTCTCATTCGGAACAAATGATTTAACACAAATGACATTTGGTTTCTCAAGAGATGATGCTGGTAAGTTCTTAGGTGCATATTATGATAAGAAAATCTATGAAAATGATCCATTCGCTAAATTAGATCAACATGGAGTTGGTAAATTAGTTAAAATGGCAGTTGAATTAGGAAGAAAGACAAGACCAAACATCAAACTTGGTATATGTGGTGAACATGGTGGAGATCCTCAATCAGTAGAATTTTGCCATGAAATAGGATTAACATATGTATCATGCTCTCCATTTAGAGTTCCAATTGCTAGATTAGCTGCTGCACAAGCTGCAATTAAGGCGAATCAAAAATAGGACGTTTAAACGTACCAATTAAAAGAGTAGAAATACTCTTTTTTTGTTGAAATTAAAAGGAGTTTGTAAAGAATATAAAAATAGATATAAAAATAAA